>ENA-UONY01000182-UONY01000182.1-human-gut-metagenome-genome-assembly--contig:-CS9-NODE-182-length-90136-cov-36.795662_pt1 | contig 90136 bp, 105 predicted proteins | sample MGYA00242465_ERZ724012 | MGnify/ENA metagenome assembly ERZ724012 | reverse complement strand
TGGACCATCCGCAAGGGCACCAAGGCTCCTCAGGCCGCCGGTAAGATCCACAGCGATTTCGAGCGCGGCTTCATCCGCGCCAGCGTCATCGGCTATGGCGACCTGGAAGCCAACAACTTCGATTATGCCGCTGTCAAGGCCAAGGGCCTGCAGCGCACCGAGGGCAAGGAGTACGTCGTGAAGGACGGCGACGTGATCGAGTTCCTGTTCAACGTCTGATGTATGATAAAAGTGTCTCCCGCGCGGCGCGTGGGAGACACTTTTGCCCAGGAGAAAGGACATCTATATGATTATCGGAATTATGGGCGCAATGCCCGATGAAGTCGATCAGCTGTGTGCAAAACTGGAAAACGTCACCGTGGAGCCCTACGGCGGCGTGGAGTACCACAGGGGCACGCTGGCAGGCAAGCAGGTGGTGGTCTGCTGTGCAGGCATGGGCAAGGCCAATGCCGCCGCCACCACTCAGGTGCTCATCACCCGATACGGTGCCGAGAAGATCATCTTCTCCGGCATTGCAGGCAATATGACCAGCAAGATCGGCATTGGTGATGTGGTCATTGGCAAGACGGTGCTCTACCACGATGCCCAGCTGGACATGATCTGCCAGAACCCGCCCTACCTGAAGGAGTACGCCGGTGACCCGGCCCTCATCGCCGCCGCTGAAAAAGCCTGCGCCGAGGCCGGAGTCAAGGCCCTGACCGGCAAGATCGCCACCGGCGACCTGTTCGTGGGCGACAGCGAGACCAAGGCCGCCATTGAGGCCAAATGCGCCCCCGACTGCGTTGAGATGGAGGGTGCTGCTGTGAGCCAGATCGCCGCCAAGAACGATGTGCCCTGCGTCATCCTGCGGGCCATGAGCGACAACGCCGACGAGGACGGCCACGAGGTGCTGGTGGTGAAGAAATTCAGCATCGCCGAGTACGTGGCTACCGCCACCCGGATCGTGGCGGCCATGGTGGAAGCACTCTGAGCAGCCGGAGCGGCCTTTACAGAAACTGCTCCAGTTTCAGCCGGTTCTCTTCCTCCAGGTCCTGCAGCTTCTGCATCAGGCGCTTGGAACCGGGAGCCGCATCGGGATAATCCTTCTGGCTCTTGATGCAGTCCATCACGCCCTGACTGCTTCCCTCGCTGAGCATTTCGGCCAGATTGCGGGTGGATCTGTCAGTGAGCGTTTTCATGCCGATGCCCATTTTGGTGTTGAGCTTTGCCATGATGCTCTGGCCCTGAGCCGTGCCGCCGCAGGCCTCGATGGCGGTGTGGGCCTCCTGATTCAGTTCCCGGTAGAGGTTCCGTTCCCGCAGGAGCTCGGCCCGGAAGGCAGGGTCCTCGGTCATGGGCACGATCTGTTCCAGCGTGTTCTTGCCCATCTCCGTGTTCTGCACCACCGCTTCCAGCAGATTCAGGTTATCATTTTTCTGATTTTCCATACAAAAATCCCCCTTTGTGGCACTAGCTTGTACCGCAAAGGGGGATTTTATGCATTCGGTTTATTTGCTGCAGATCTGGTCGCCGCCGGCGGTCTGGGCCGCCTTCAGGCGCTGCTCACACAGCTGATACAGTGCGTCCCAGTTTTTGCCCCGCACCTCGCCGGTGCAGGCGCAGCCGATGGACTGGGTAAAGGGCACCCGGCGCATCAGGCCCACCGATGCCACACACGCGCGGGGCATCTCGGCATAAATGCCGTTCAGCTCCTCGGCCAGCTCTGCGCAGTTCTTATCCGCGCAGCCGATGGCGAACAGCGTGTCCGTCAGGCGGCAGACCACCCGCTCTGCAGGGCGGTCGTAGTACTTTTTCCACTGGTTGGCCACAAAACAGACCAGCTGGTTCATCACGGCATCGCCCTGCCGGGCGCGCATCCCGTCCTCATCGTCCAGCGCCACCAGCGCCAGCGAAGCACAGCGGTGAGCATCCGTCCACTCATCCAGCCGGGTGCAGAACTCCGTTTCAAAATAGCGGCGGTTGAACACACCGGTCAGGAAATCGTGATTCATATCGTCCCGGCAGAGCTCCCGCTCCCGCGCGGTCATCCGATCCTCCGGCAGGTCGCTGCCCGCCAGCGGAGCCGTCATCTGCAGCTGCCAGAGCTTGCCGTCCGCCTCGATCAGGCGGCGCAGCACGCAGTCCACCTGCCCATTGCGCAGGACATAATCCACCTGCAGGCCATCGTCCTGCCAGGTGTCCGCGGCCTCCTCATCGGCTTCCGTCAGGGTCACGTCCTCAAAGGCGGTCTGTGCGTTTTCTGCAAAGGCGCGCAGATCCTGTTCCGTCCATTCTTTTTTCATGCGTTTTTCCCCATTATCCGGTGCCGGACTCTCTCCCTTCCGGCACAGCTTTGCCACACGGCCGCTAAAAGCGCAGCCCCATTACCGGAATTATACCATCTTGTGCCGGGCGTTTCCAGCAAAACGCACAAACTTTAACGCAATTTTTTACATTTTCGTCAAACTGCTAAACACACTCCGGGTTTCCGGCCCGGTTATGTACGGCAGTACACGGCACACTCCGCCAGAATGCGCTTGGCCAGCGCGGCAGTGTCGAACCCATCGGCGGCGCGCCAGCTCCAGTTTCCGCCCAGCTTGCCGGGGCTGTTCAGGTGGGCTTCCTCGCCCAGGCCCAGCCAGTCGGCCATGGGGATGATGGCACGGTCGGCCACAGAGCCCAGCGCAGCCCGGAGCAGCGCGGTGCGGGCCGCCTCTGTTCTGACAGCGGCCACCTCCTTTGCGGTGGGCTGATAGCCGGTCAGATGCAGGTAGGCAGCGGCCACAGCCTTCTCCTTGGCCGATGCGCTCTCGTCCCACCAGGCGGTCAGCGTCGTGTTGTCGTGGGTGCCGGGGTAGACCACGCTGTTCTTGACGTGGTTGTGGGGCAGGTACTCGCTGTCCCCGCCGCCGAACGCGAACTGCAGCACCTTCATGCCCGGGAAGGTGCTGTCTGCCAGCAGCTCCCGCACACTGGGGAACAGCTCACCCAGATCCTCGGCAATGATGGGCAGCTTGCCCAGCGCACCTTCCAACGCGTTGAACAGCTCCATCCGGGGGCCGGTCTCCCACTTGCCGGTCTTGGCGGTAGTGCTGTCTGCCGGGATGGCCCAGTAGGTGTCAAAACCACGGAAGTGGTCGATGCGGAGCAGGTCATAGATGCCCAGGGCATGGCGGACACGCTGGATCCACCAGGCATAGCCGGTCTGCTTATGGTAGGGCCAGTTGTACAGCGGGTTGCCCCAGAGCTGGCCGTCTGCCGAGAAGTAATCCGGCGGGCAGCCTGCCACCCGGGCAAAGCCGCCGTCTGCATCCAGCTCAAACAGCGGGCCGCCCACCCAGGCATCCACGGAATCTGCCGAGACATAGATGGGGATATCGCCCAGGATCTGTACGTCGTTGGCGTTGGCGTAGGCCTTCAGCTTCTTCCACTGGATGCTGAACTCGTACTGCAGAAACTTCCAGAAGCCGATCTCTTCCTCGTTCTCTGCCTTAAAAGCTTCCAGCGCCTGCGGCTCCCGCTTGCGGTACTCCCGGGGCCACTGGGTCCAGCTCTTCATGCCGTTGGCGGTCTTGAGGGCCATGTAGAGGGCATAATCCTCCAGCCAGCCCTCGTTTTCCAGCGTGAAGGCATAGTACGCATCCGGATAGTAATGGGCACAGCCGTGCTGGCCCGCGCACTGCCTGCGCCAGGCGGCATAGGCGGCGCGCAGGACCTTGTAGCGGCTGGTGTACAGGGTGCCGTAATCCACGTTCAGCGGGTCCTTGCCCCAAGGCTCGGCCTTGAGCTGGGCGGCTGTCAGCAGCCCCTCGGCTTTCAGAGCATCCAGATCAATGAAATAGGGGTTGCCCGCAAAGGCAGAGCAGCTCTGGTAGGGGCTGTCCCCATAGCCCGTGGGGCTCAGGGGCAGGATCTGCCAGATCTTCTGGCCTGCCGCCGCAAGGAAATCCACAAATTTTTCTGCCTTTTTGCCAAAGCAGCCGATCCCGTAGGGGCCGGGCAGGCTGGACACCGGCATCAGAATACCACTTTCACGCATTGTAAATCCTTCCTCGTCTCAAACTTTTTGCTGGGGCTTGTCTGTTTTCTATCATAACATAACCGCAGACTATTTTCCACAGGCAAAAAACGTGGTATACTTGTTTTTATATTAGGAGGTGCTTATGCAGCCAACCGAAAAATACTATGAACACGATGCCTACCGCCGGGAGGCGGCGGGGCATATTTTAACCGCAGAGCCGGACAGCCGGACCGGCGGCGGGCGCATCGCGCTGGACGGCACGGTGTTTTACCCCGAGGGCGGCGGCCAGCCTGCCGACCGGGGCACCCTGACCCTTGCCGACGGCACGGTGCTGACCGTCACCGATGTTCACGAGCAGGCGGGTGTCATCTGGCACATGGTCACTTCCCTGCCCGCCGGGGCGGTGCCCGGGGCCGAAGCCGCACAGGCCATCGACTGGGCATGGCGTTTTGACAAGATGCAGCAGCACACCGGTGAGCATATCCTCTCCGGCATCCTGCACAGCATGTTCGGGGCCGAGAACGTGGGCTTCCACATCGGCTCCGATGCCGTGCGGATGGACACGAACATCCCCATCTCCGCCGAGGGGCTGAAAGCGGCCGAGACTGCCGCCAACCGCATCATCTGGGAGAACGTGCCGGTGAACATCACCTACCCCACCCGGGAGGAGCTGGCCGCCCTGACCTACCGCTCCAAAAAGGAGATCGAGGGGCAGGTGCGGATCGTGACCATCCCCGGGGCGGATGTCTGTGCCTGCTGCGGCACCCACACCGCCTTTACCGGCGCAGTGGGCCAGATCAAGATCCTGGCCGCTGAAAACTATAAGGGCGGCGTGCGCCTGAGCATCGTCTGCGGCGGGCGCGCGCTGGAAGCCGCACAGGCCATGCGGGCACGGCAGGCAGAGATTGGTGCCCTGCTCAGCGCCAAGGCCAGCGAGACGGCCAACGCCGTGCACCGGGTGTATGACGAGTACACCGCCCTGAAATTCACCCACTTCGGGCTGTGCAGCCAGCTCTTTGACGCGCTGGCCGCGCAGGTAACGCCCGGTGCGGATGCCATCCGCATCGTGCCGGGGCTGGACCCGGACGGCCTGCACCGGCTGGCTGTCCGCCTGACCGAAGCCACCACCGGCCTGTGCGCGGCCTTGACCCCCAACGAAAAGGGCACCGGCTACTGTATCGCCCAAGCGGGCGGCGATGTCCGCGCCCTGACCAAAGCCCTGAACGCCGCCCTCAATGGCCGCGGCGGCGGCAAGCCCAGCATCTGTCAGGGAAGCTGCGCCGCAGAGCCGGAGGAAGTGAAAGAATTTTTGAGAAAGACGAAATAACTCCTTCCGTCATCGCTGCGCGATGCCACCTCCCTCAATGAGGGAGGCTTTGGCTGTACGGAAAACTTTCCCTCTTCGCCAGTGGCTCCCTCGCTGAGGGAGCTGCCGCCGAAGGCGGCTGAAGGAGTCACACAACATCAAGGAGAACAACAAACTATGAGAATGCGTTTCAAACCCTACGCCCACGATGAGCTGATGGCCGCCGATTTCCACGTCCACGAGCCCCTGATCTGGGGCGGCAAGTGGCACGCACAGTATGCCCGCCCGGAGCAGCCCTTTGTGCTGGAACTGGGCTGCGGCAAGGGCGGCTTTATCTCCCAGCTGGCCTGCGCCCACCCGGAAAACAACTATCTGGGCATCGACATCACCGACAAGGTGCTGATCCTTGCCAAGCGCAAGATCGAGGCCGCTTACACCGAGGCAGGCCGCCCCATCGACAACGTGAAGATCATGAGCACCGACATCGAGCGCATCAAGGGCGTGCTCACCGCCCAGGATACCGTCAGCCGCATCTACATCAACTTCTGCAACCCGTGGAGCAAGAACGCTTCCTCCAACAAGCACCGGCTCACCTATCCCCGCCAGCTCATCCAGTACCGCGAATTCCTGAAGGACGGCGGCGAGATCTACTTCAAGACCGATGACGACGACCTGTTCCGCGACAGCCTGGAGTATTTTCCCGCTTCCGGCTACGAGATCACCTGGAAGACCTTTGACCTGCACGAAAACGAGCCGGAGTGGAACATCCGCACCGAGCACGAGGGGATGTTCACCGAGATGGGCATCAAGATCAAGGCCCTGATCGCCAGAAAGCTGCCCGGCGATGCCGCCGTGACCTGGATCGAGCCCAAGGTCCTGAAAAAGAGGAAGGCTGCGGAGGAAGCCGCTGCCGCCGCAAAGGAGGAGTAAGATGTCCTTTTTTGTCAACACCATGGTCTGCGGCTTTTCGCTGTATCAGATCCTGGCGTTTTTCCTGATCTACTCCTGCCTGGGCTGGTGCCTGGAGGTCATCTATGCCGCCGTTTCCACCGGCCAGCTGGTGAACCGCGGCTTTCTGAACGGCCCGGTCTGCCCCATCTACGGCTTTGGCATGATCATCGTGCTGTTCACCCTTTCGCCGCTGGCAGACAACCTGCTGCTGCTCTATCTCGGCGGCGTGATCCTGCCCAGCGTGCTGGAGCTGGTGGGCGGCTGGGCGCTCTACAAGCTCTACCACACCCGGTGGTGGGATTACAGCGATTTCCCCTTCAACATCGGCGGATATATCTGCCTGGAATTCTCCCTTTTGTGGGGCGTGGGCACCGTTGTGGTGATGAAGGCCGTTCACCCCGTGATCGCGGGCTTTGTGGAGATGGTCCCCCAGATGGTGGGCTTTGTCCTCATGTGCATCCTGTACGCCTGCTACGCCGCCGACGTGGTCGTGACCGCCTTTGCGGCCTCTGACCTGGCCCGGGAGCTGGATGCCCTGGAAAAGGTGGCCGACAGTATGCACGCCGTGTCCGATGCCATGACCGAGCTGCTGGGCACCACCGCCATGGATGTGGACCAGAAGATGGACGAGAGCCGCCTGCAGCTCAAGCTGGCGGCTGCCGAGGCCCGGGACAATGCCGCCAAACTGAGCCCCCGGGATGCCGCTGCCGCCCTGCGCGCCAAGGCCGACGAGGCCATGGAGGCCGCCCGCAAGTCCTCCCAGGAGGCCCGGCTCAATGCCTCTGAGGCCGCCACTGCCGTCAAGCTGGCTGCCAAGGGCACCGCAGAGCGCACGGCAGAACTGCTCCGTCTGGAACAGCTGGCCGAGGAGCTGCAGGCCCGCAGCGAGGAGATGCGCGCCCGCACCCGGAGCTCCAAGTACTTTGGCAAGGGCCGTATGCTCCGCGCTTACCCCAAGCTGCGCCACGGCGAAAAGCACCGCTCTCTGGATGAGCTGCGGGAGCGCCTGAAGTACGAGCGCAAGCACTGACCCTGCCCGTTGCAGCAACCCCAAATGCCCCTGACCGGCTTCTTGCGGTCAGGGGCATTTTTTTTTTTTTGCACTGCGCCCTCCATAAAATCAGGCAGATCTTGTGCTGCCGCAGGATTTTGTTTTCGTTATGTTTTCCACATTGTACGTTCCTTTTTTGTACACTCTTCCAAATCTTTTTTCGTCATATTGACAAAAAAAAAAAAAGAGTATTTTATCCTGTGCAATATGCTATTCCCGCTAAAAACTGAAGAATCGGCAAGCCAGTCGAAAGGCTGCGACGCAAAGCTACAAGGGCCTGTAAAATGGCAGCCAGCCGCACGTTATTCTCTCCGGGTAAGGTAACACGAAACCTTGCACCTCCTTGTGAAGATGCATCGGCTTCCCTTCAGGAGAGCGAGCGCACAGCGGGCCTGCAAGGATTCAGAGCGTCGTACCAGCCGTTTGGCCGGTGCGGCGCTCTTTTGTTTTGGTTGAAATAGAGAGAGTTTTTGGAAAAATCATGGAAAAGGAGTAAAGAATTATGAAACCTAAGCGTTTGATCAGCTTATTGGTTGCGGTCTGCATGATGATCACCATGCTGCCCCTGTCGGCAGTCACGGCATTTGCGGCAGATATTCCCGCTCTTGGAAAAGATGAATTTGATTATCAAGGTTTGCGATATAAGAAACTGAGCAGTTCCACTGTCTCCGTTGTGGGGCCTGTGGAAATGTGGGATGGTGACCTTGAAATTCCTGAAGAAGTCTCTGATAATAGTGAGCAAGTATATACTGTTACGGAAATTGCAGAGGGTGCGTTTTATGGCTATGGTAAGTACAAAAAGAAAATTGACCGTTCTAAAGAACTAAACGTTGTTATTCCCAAAACCGTGGAAAAAATCGGGAAGCAAGCGTTTGCTAATGGTACCGAATGGGGGCAAAAGACTGGACTTAAAAAAGTGATATTTGCCGAAGGCAGTCAACTGAAGCGAATTGACGAGAGCGCATTTGACTCATGCTACCAACTTTGTACGGTTAAACTTCCGACTGCTGTAACATACATTGGAGATTATGCCTTTCGCGATGACGCAAATATGAGAGATTTTGCATTTCCTAAAAACTCAAACCTCAAAAATATCGGCAAGTATGCATTTTACTGGAATCAGTATACCGAAACTCTTGTCATTCCTGAAGGAGTAGAAACAATTGGAGAATGTGCATTTCAAGCTTGGAATTCACTGAGAGAACTTACGATTCCGGCAAGTATGAAATCGATTGGAACAGGTGCTTTTAATGTGGATGACCCCGACCAAGCGGATGTGCTTAAAACAATATATTACACTGGTACAGAAGATGAATGGAACGGCCTCTGCAAAAACAACAGTTCGTTTCAAGGTCGTGCAGAAAATGTGACGGTGCATTATATCTGTAATGTCAATTTTGAAATGAATGGCCATGGCACTGCACCTGAAGCTCAGACTGTTTACACTGGCGACAAGCTTGCAAAAGTTGCAGAACCCACCGCCGCCGGGTATACGTTTGGCGGCTGGTACACCGACAAAGAACTGACCAAAGCATTTGATGTTGAAAACGATACCGTTTCCGGCGATACCACCCTGTATGCCAAGTGGGAAGCCATCCCCGACCATGAATTGACTGTGAAAGTCGGCACCTTTACCTACGATGACAACGCCGCCAGCGACAAGGGCAATGTTTATGAAGGCGCTCTTGTTACCGTTACCTTTGACGAAAACAACCAGCTTTGGAAGGACAGCGGCCTGAGCTTTGACCACTGGGATATCCAGTCCAAAGCAAAACTGCTGGACGAAAACGGCGAGGAAATCGTCAACCCCGGCAAGACCTTTACCTTTGTGATGCCCAAAGAGGGCGTGACCATTGAAGCCATGCCCAAGGATGCCACCATTGAAGATGATGGGCCCAATGTGCTGGGCACTGCCGCGATCATTGGTACTGCCGCTGTGGGCACCGCAGTGCTGGGCTATCAGGCCTATTCTCTGGGCGCTGAATTTGCAGGCAAGCTGATGGCTCTGCCTTACTTCCCCAGCAACCGCAGCGCCCTTGCCATGATGCTGTGGGAGGATGCAGGCAAACCCATGCCCGAATCCGAACTGCTCTACCCCGATGTAGGGCAGGAAGAGCAGGATATGGACCTGCAGCACGCCGCCCGCTGGGCCATGGAAAACGAGCTTATCCCTGACCTGAACGATGAGGGCACGGCTCCGGAAGAGATGAAGTTCTTCCCGGCCAATCCCGTAAGCAAGCTTGATGTGCTGAATGCATGGCAGAAGGCACAGGAGCTCAAGAACAACTAACGCCATCCCCGAATATTCCCAAATATACGTAGAAGCGCCTCATCCTTCACCGGATGGGGCGCTTCTGCGTTGTAATGAGTTAATGAGTCGCAGCGGGTGTGGTCAGCTTATCACGCCCACAGATCCTCGGGGTACAGGCCCTCCTGGGTTTTCTGGGCGATGGCGGCCACCACGGTGGGCTTATCCTCGCGGTAGGTCACGCCGTACCACTTATCGGTGCTCTTGAGCACGGTAACTGCCGCCTTGCCCTCATCGATGAGCTCGCTGGCCACGGTGGGCAGGAAATACTCGCACTTGAGGGGGTTCTTGGGCAGATTCTCACGCAGCCAGCCCGCAAAGCGGCGGTCGGCCTCGTCCAGGAAGCTCTTGCCGAAGCCCCACAGGTTCATGCTGACAGGTGCTTCCACCGGCAGGTCATCCGTGCCCTCACCGGTGAGGGAGGTGCAGCGGATGCCGCCCTCATAGGTCTCGATGCCGGTGCGCTCGGTCACGCTGTGCAGGGTGCCGTCCGGGTTCACCACGCAGACACCGCGGGAGACGGTGCCGTTCTCGGAGACGGTATTTTTGAGCAGATAGCTCACCATGCAGTAATCGTAAACTGCGCCGTCCTGATGGGTGGACAGATACTCATAGATGACCTTGAAGGCCTCGGGGCCGTAGTAATCGTCCGCGTTGATGACGGCGAAGGGCCCATCAATGAGGTCTTTTGCGGCCAGCACGGCGTGGCAGGTGCCCCAGGGCTTGACACGGCCCTCGGGGATGGTGAAGCCTGCGGGCAGTTCATCCAGCTGCTGGAAAGCGTATTTCACGTTCATGCCCTGAGAGACGCGGTCGCCGATGGCGGCTTTGAAGGCCTCCTCGATCTCGTGCTTGATGACAAAGATCACGGTCTCAAAGCCTGCGCGGTGGGCATCGTACAGGGAGTACTCCACAATGGGCTGACCCTTGGGGCCCACCGGGTCGATCTGCTTCATGCCGCCGTAACGGCTGCCCATGCCGGCAGCCATGACCACCAATACCGGTTTGTTCATTTTTCTTTCCTCCTGCGTCAGTGCGCTGTTCTTTGAGTCTATTATACTCCAAATTTTCCCGGGCAACAAGGGATAGCTTTTCCTTGAATTTTTGCATGGATTCTCACCCGCTGCCGTGATAGAATAGAGGCAATGGAGTTTCCGCAGAAAAGGAGAATGCTTATGTCAACCAAAACTGTCTGGATCACCGGCGCGTCCTCCGGCATCGGGCGGGAGTTTGCCCGCCGCTATGCCCGGCTGGGCTTCCGGCTCATTCTGACCGCCCGCCGCCGCGACCGGCTGGAGACCCTTGCCGCCGAGCTCCGGGCGAAACACGGCACCCTCTGCCGCATCGCACCCGCCGACCTTGAGCAGGACGCGCAGGTCACCGCCCTGTGCGAAGCACTGGCGGGCGAGCGCATCGACCTGTTCATCAACAACGCGGGCTTTGGTGCCTGCGGTGCCTTTTCCGAGACGGACGCGGGCAAGGAGCTTTCCATGCTGCGGGTGAACGTGCTGGCCATGCACCGGCTGTTCAAGTTCACCCTGCGCAAGATGGAAGCCCAAGGCTTTGGCACCATCCTGAACGTGGCATCCTCGGCGGGCCTGCTGCCGGGCGGGCCCTATATGGCGGGCTACTATGCCTCCAAGGCGTACGTTGTCAGCCTGACCCGCGGCGTGGCCGAGGAACTGCGGGAGCAGCACAGCCCGGTCTATGTCTGTGCCCTCTGCCCCGGCCCCGTGGACACCGAGTTCAACGACCGCGCCGATGTGGTGTTCGCCCTCAAGGGCATCACCCCGGAGCTCTGCGTGGAGGAGGCCATGCGCGGGATGCTCCACCGCAAGACCATCATCGTGCCCAGCACCCTGATGCGCCTTGCCACCACGGCCCAGAAGCTCGTTCCCACGCCCCTGCTCATGCCCATCGTGGCACGCCAGCAGAAGAAAAAGCTGGGCTGATGGCCGCTTGACAGCGCACCGCCGCTCATGTATTTTAGAGGTATCCGAAAAAGCAGGAGGAAGTCTAATATGGCATGGTTATACCATTTCAATCAGATCGTCACCCACGGCATGGAGGGGTTTCTGGAGACGGCGGTGCCGCTGATCTCCGGGTTGGCTGAGATCATCGGCCTGTTCATCATCGTCACCAGCCTTGTCAAGGCCACCTACCACTATGTGCGGGTCACCTTTTTCCATGGCCAGCACGATTTCCTCCACGAGATGTCCAGCGGCCTGACCACGGCGCTGGAGTTCCTGATGTCGGCGGAGATCGCCAAGACCTTCCTGTTGCAGAATCTGGAATCGGTGGTGCCGCTGGCGGCCACCTTTGCCCTGCGGGCCATGATGAGCCTGATGCTCCACTGGGAGATGGAGGGCGGGCACCGCTCCGGCCGCAAAAAGGAAGAAACGCCCGCCGGTGAGGCTGAGAAAAAGAATGACTTATAAAGTTTCCCTCTTTTTTCTCGGTTCTGGGTTGTGTAAAACGTAAAAATCGTGCCCCGGCTCTTGACAGTTTTGCACAAAGGGGCTATACTCGTGCCATCGAAAGCAAAGGCGCTGACGGAAGTGATTCCGCCAGCGCCTTTTGTGTTTTCGCTGGATATTGCTCAGGAGGAATAGAGGGCCTCCTGAACAAGGCTCCCGCGCACATTCGGTGCGGGGAGCGCATTACAAACCGGGGAGGTATTATAATGTTCAGTTCCATAAACACCTGTTGGGTGCTGGTTGCGGCATTCCTGGTCTACTTTATGCAGGCCGGTTTTGCGCTGTGTGAGGCGGGCTTTACCCGCGCCAAAAACACCGGCAACATCCTGATGAAAAACATGATGGACTTCTGCATCGGCACACCGTGCTACTGGGTCATCGGCTTCGGCCTGATGTTCGGCGGCACAAGCGCGCTGATCGGCGGGTTCGATCCGTTCATTCAGGGCGATTACAGCCACCTGGGGCTTGATATCCCGCTGTGGGTGTACATCGTGTTCCAGACTGTGTTCTGTGCCACGGCAGCCACCATCGTGTCCGGCTCCATGGCCGAGCGCACAAACTTCAAGGCTTACTGCGTTTATTCCGCTGCCATCTCGCTGGTGGTCTACCCCATCTGCGGCCACTGGATGTGGGGCGGCGGCTGGCTGCAGAGCATGGGCTTCCATGATTTTGCCGGTTCCGCAGCCGTTCACAATGTGGGCGGTGTGATTGCCCTGTTGGGTGCCGCAATGCTCGGCCCCCGCATCGGCAAGTACGATAAGGACGGCAACCCCCACGCCATTCCCGGCCACAATCTGACCGCCGGTGCGCTGGGCGTGTTCATCCTGTGGTTCTGCTGGTTCGGCTTCAACGGCGGCTCTTCCCTGAGCCTTGCCACCGACGAGGCCATGACCCTGACGGGCCTTGTCTGCTTCAACACCAACCTGGCCGCTGCCGTTGCCACCTGCGTGACCATGATCTTCACCTGGCTGCGCTACGGCAAGCCCGATGTCTCCATGACCCTGAACGGCTCTCTGGCTGGTCTGGTCGCCATCACCGCAGGCTGTGATGCGGTCTCTCCCTTCGGTGCCTTCATCATCGGCTTCGTGGCCGGTATCCTCGTGGTCCTGAGCGTTGAATTCTTTGATAAGATTGCAAAGATCGATGACCCCGTGGGCGCTGTCTCCGTTCACTTTGCAAACGGCGTGTGGGGCACCATTGCCGTGGGCCTGTTCTCCAACGGCGGCGACGGCGTGGGCAAGGGCCTGTTCTACGGCGGCGGCTTTGCACAGCTGGGCACCCAGCTGCTGGGCCTTATCACCGTTGATGTGTACGTTGTGGTCGTGATGTTCCTCATCTTCAAGATCATCGACAAAACCATCGGCCTGCGCGTCCCCGCTGAGGTGGAGATCGACGGCCTGGATATCCACGAGCACGGCCTGGCTTCCGCTTACGCCGGTTTCTCCATCTCCGATGCCAACGCCGCTGCCATGGTGCCCAACGAGAACACCGATCTGGGCGAGGATGATGCCTCCAAGGCAAGCGCCGTGCAGATGAACGCTGCCGTGCCTGTGGTCAAGGAGCCTGCCGTCATCCACGATGGCATCTACGACACCGGTATGCACAAAGTGTCCATCATTGCAAAGCTCTCCAAGTTCGATCAGCTCAAGACCGCGCTGAACGATCTGGGTGTGACCGGCATGACCGTGACCCAGGTGATGGGCTGCGGCATCCAGAAGGGCACCACCGAGAAATACCGCGGCGTGCCTGTGGACAGCACCCTGCTGCCCAAGATCAAGGTCGAGGTCATCGTTTCCAAGATCAGCGTGGACGCTGTGGTGGATGCCGCCAAGAAGGCCCTGTACACCGGCCACATCGGCGATGGCAAGATCTTTGTCTACAACGTGACCCGCGTGGTCAAGATCCGCACCGGCGAAGAGGACTTCGCCGCCCTGCAGGATGTGGAGTAACGCTCCGCACAATTTCAACCGCTGTCCCGCTTTGAAAGCGTGACGATATTTGTTCTCCTTGTTCTCCTTTTCCTTTTTCTGAAATCCATTCGGCAGAACCCCTGCTTCCTCCGCACAAGGAAGCAGGGGTTTGTCGTTGTCATCACGATGTGAGCCCCCCTGCAATGGTTCCGGGTTGACATCCCTGTGCGGGCGTGTTATTTTGGGGTGTAAAATTTTCAGTTTTTTTGTATCAGGAGTTTCTATGAGCAACTTGAATGATTTTAACCGCGAGGCCAAAGCCGCCCTGTGGGTGGTCCTGCAATGGCTGCTGCTGGCCGTGCCCACGGGTCTGGTCTGCGGCGTAGTCGGCACAGCGTTCCACCTGAGCGTGGAGTACGTCACCGAGCTGCGGGCCGCGCAGAGCTGGCTGCTGCTCTGCCTGCCGCTGGCGGGCCTTGCCATCGTGGCACTCTACAAGGTCACAAAGTGCGAAGGCGTGGGCACCAACAATGTCATCCGCGCCGTGCAGAGCGGCGAGCCGGTCAGCCCGCTGCTGGTGCCCGCCATCTTTCTGGGCACGGTGCTCACCCACCTGTGCGGCGGTTCTGCCGGCCGCGAGGGTGCCGCTTTGCAGATGGGCGGCAGCATCGGCTGGAACGTGGGCAAACTGCTGCATCTGAGCGACTACGTCCGCCGCACTGCCACCATCAGCGGCATGGCCGCGTTCTTCTCCGCCCTGTTCGGCACCCCGCTGACCGCCGCCCTCTTCGCCATGATGGTGGAGGACGTGGGGCTGACGTTCACCTCGGCCTTTATGCCCGCGTTCACGTCGGCCCTCATTGCTTACGGCGTATCCCTGTTCTTCGGGATCGCCCCGACCAATTTTGTGCTCAATTCCATCCCGCACCTGACGCTGGAAACCGCGCTTCAGACCGCCCTGCTGGGCATTGCCTGTGCCGCCGTGACCCGGCTGTTCTGCTGGACGCTTCACACCCTGGAACACCAGCTGCCCAGGCGGATGCCCAACCCCTGGCTGCGGGCTTTTGCGGGCGGTGCAGCCGTGGTAGCGTTCTCGTATCTGTTCGGTGTCGGGCGGTACAACGGGGCCGGAATGGCCGTCATTGCCGATGCCGTGGAGCAGGGAGCCGCGCTGCCCTGGGATTTTCTGTGCAAGATCTTCCTGACCGCCCTGACCCTGGCAGTAGGCTTCAAAGGCGGCGAGGTGGTGCCCAGCTTCTTCATCGGTGCCACCTTTGGCTGTGTGGCAGGCCCCCTGCTGGGCCTGCCCGCCGGGTTTGCCGGTGCCATCGGTCTGGTCTGCGTGTTCTGCGGAGCCACAAACGCCCTGATCCCCTCCATCCTGCTGGGATTCGAGCTGTTTGGCGGGCAGGGGCTGGAGCTTATTGCGCTGGGCTGCGGCGTGTGCTACATGCTCTCGGGCCACCACGGCCTCTACAGCAGCCAGACCTTTGTCACCAACAAGCTGCGGCCGGAGTACGCCTCCCACAAGTGGCGGGTCAAGCTGAAGAAAAAAGAAGAATGATTTTTCGCAGATTTTCGCCGCGGAGAGCTTGATTTTTTGCCGCCATCGTGCTACAATCAGCGTAGTTTCATCCTGACCAAAGCGATGATGCGGACAAACCGAAGCTCGTTCCCCATGACGCAGAGAGGGCTGCCCCGGATACCGGGTGCTGCAAGCAGCCTGCCGTGCATCGGGCTTCTACCACCGCAGAGCGCAGAGGAAAACCTCTGCCGGGTGCGCCCGTTACAGCACAGCGAGTGGCGTGTTCTCAAGGGCACGCAATTCGGGTGGAACCGTGGAACGCGTGAAATCTTCAAGCGCTTCATCCCGTAAATTTGAGCGGGATGGAGCGCTTTTTTGTTTTAACTTTCATCAAAAGGAGAACCACTATGAAGATCATCTACAAAGACGGCCATGTGGACGAGTGCCCGCAGGACCAGGAACTGCATGTTATCCGCCACACCGCTGCTCACATCATGGCGCAGGCCATCAAGCGCCTGTACCCCGAGGCTGACTTTGCCTTTGGCCCTGCCACCGAGAACGGCTTCTACTACGATGTCGATCTGGGCGACACCAAGCTCACCGATGACGATCTGGCCAACATCGAAAAAGAGATGCGCAAGATCTGCAAGGAAAATCTGGCCATCAAGCCCTTCATCCTGCCCCGTGACGAGGCTGTGAAGCTGATGGAGGAGCGCCAGGAGCACTACAAGATCGAGCACATGGCTGACCTGGCCGACGAGACCGAGTTCAGCTTCTTCCAGCAGGGCGAGTACGTTGACATGTGCATCGGACCCCACCTGACCTACACCAAGGCGCTGAAGGCCTTCAAGATCACCCAGCAGTCCGGCGCATACTGGAAGAACGACAAGGAAAACAAGATGCTGACCCGTATCAACGGCGTGGCATTCCACAACCAGGAAGAGCTGGAAGCCTGGGAGAAGGAGCAGCAGGAGGCCCGTGAGCGCGATCACCGCAAGATCGGCAAGGAGATGGGCCTGTTTATGACCGACGACCTGGTGGGCCGCGGCCTGCCCATGTTCCTGCCCGCAGGCTACACCGTCTGGCAGGAGCTGGAGAACTATATCAAGGAGAAGGAGCGTGCACGCGGCTACCTGCACGTGATGACCCCCTGCATCGGTACCGTGAACCTGTACAAGACCTCCGGCCACTGGGATCACTACCGCGAGAACATGTTCCCCGCCATGGAGATGGAGGGTGAAAGCTACGTCCTGCGCCCGATGAACTGCCCCCACCACATGATGATCTACGCAAATCGTCCCCACTCTTACCGTGACCTGCCCATGCGCATCGGTGAGATCGCACACGATTTCCGCTACGAGTCCTCCGGCACCCTGAAGGGCATTGAGCGCGGCCGCCACTTCTGCCAGAACGATGCCCACCTGTTCTGCACTCCGGAGCAGATCAAGAGCGAGGTCGCCGATGTCTGCAACCTGATCTTTGAGACCTACAAGGACTTCAAGATCACCGATTACCGCTGCGTTCTGTCCCTGCGTGACCCCGCCGACAAGAAGAAGTACCACGACGACGATGCCATGTGGAACCACGCCGAAAACGCTCTGCGCGAGGTGCTGACCGAGCTGGGCATCCACTTCACCGAAGAGATCGGCGAGGCCGCCTTCTACGGCCCCAAGCTGGACGTGAACGTCAAGCCCGCCGTGGGTGCTGAGTACACCCTGTCCACCTGCCAGCTGGACTTCTGCCTGCCCGCAAAGTTCCACCTGACCTATGTGGACAAGGACGGCTCCGAAAAGACCCCCGTGGTGCTGCACCGCGCAATTCTGGGCTCTCTGGACCGCTTCATGGCCTACCTGATCGAGGAGACCAAGGGCAAGTTCCCCACCTGGCTGGCACCTGTTCAGGTCAAGGTCCTGCCCGTTTCCGAAAAGACCCTCGAGTATGCGGAGAGCATCACCGAGAAGCTGGTGGAGGCCGGTGTCCGCGTGGCTCTGGACGATGACAACCAGAAGATCGGCTACAAGATCCGTGCCGCACAGCAGGTGGACCGTGTGCCCTACATGCTGGTTCTGGGTGCAAAGGAAGCCGAGGCCGGCAACCTCTCTGTCCGTGACCGCAAGGGCGAGACCACCACGATGGAAGTGGATGAATTCATCGCAAAGGTCACCGAGGAGATCAAGACCCGCGCATATAACAACTGATTTCGCCTGAAATAAACAGTAAGCGCCGCGTTCCCAAACCGGGAGCGCGGCGCTTGTTTTATAATATCCTGTTTCAAACCCCGCTGCTGCCACGGGAGCTGATGCTCATAGGCGGCACTCCACTGAATACCGCCTGACCATTTACGGTGTTCTGGGTCATGCCGATAATATCCAGCAGCTGACTTTCACTGTACGTCGTCGGATAGTGGAGAATCGTTTCATTCTGGCAGATGTATTTTCCTGCCGCCGTTTCAACTGCGCCTGCACGTTCCAGCTTTGCCAGAATTTTTCCCAACTGTTTACGATCCAGCCGGGTTCCCTTTTCTGTCAACGCCGCAGAGAGCTGCTGCGCTGTCAGTGGCTTTTCCCGCACCAGCAGCGCCAGTGCCAGTTCTGCCGCATTCAGATGGTGCAGCCTCCATCCGTTCCGAAGCCAGATTCCCTTTTGTTTCATACCACAGCCCTCCTTTTTATGGTTCTTCCTTGAGTATACCAACTTCCGCAGGAGATGCAATAGATGATTTGTTAATCTTTGTCCGCTCTACTCAGGCACGGAGGGCAACAATCACCATTTGCAGCTGGAAATCTGTCAGCCAGCAATTGCGCTTACCAAAAAAGCCGCTCTTTTCCGGCATTGGCACCGGAAACGAGCAGCTTACGTTTTACAAACGATTATTTCAGCAGGTTATTATCCGCGAAGTAGTCAATCCGCATGGCCTTGCGGACATTGGCCAGGGTGGCGGCAGCGGTCTTTTCAGCCACGGCGCTGCCTTCCTTCAGGATCTCCACGACCTCGGGCAGGCGCTGCTCCCACTCCTTGCGGCGGTTGCGGATGGGCTCCAACTCGGCCTGCATGACGGCGTTGAGGAACTTCTTGATCTTCACGTCGCCCAGACCGCCGCGCTGATAGTGGGCCTTGAGCTCATCGAGGTTCTGGTACTCCGGCAGGAACTCGGCGAAGTGCTCTGGGCGGCTGAAAGCGTCCAGATAGATGAACACGGGGTTGCCCTCCACCTTGCCGGGGTCCTGCACCCGCAGGTGGTTGGGGTCGGTGTACATGGACATGATCTTCTTCTTGATGTCCTCGGGCTCATCCGACAGGTAGATGCAGTTGCCCAGGCTCTTGCTCATCTTGGCCTTGCCATCGATGCCGGGCAGGCGCAGGCAGGCGGCATTCTGGGGCAGCATGATCTCAGGCATGGTCAGGGTCTCGCCGTAGACGGCGTTGAACTTGTGCACGATCTCGCGGCACTGCTCCAGCATGGGCATCTGATCCTCACCGGCCGGCACAGTGGTGGCACCGAACGCCGTGATATCCGCTGCCTGGCTGATGGGGTAGGTGAAGAAGCCCACCGGGATGCTGGTCTCGAAGTTCCGCATCTGGATCTCGCTCTTCACGGTGGGGTTGCGCTGCAGGCGGCTCACCGTGACCAGATTCATATAATAGAAGCTCAGCTCTGTCAGCTGCGGCACCATGGACTGGATGAAGATGTGGACCTTGTTGGGGTCCAGACCGCAGGCCAGATAGTCCAGTGCCACCTGCAGGATGTTCTGGCGGACCTTCTCCGGGTTATCGGCGTTGTCCGTCAGGGCCTGCGCGTCAGCGATCATAATATAGATCTCGTCGAACTTGCCGGTGTTCTGCAGGCGCACGCGCTCCTTCAAAGAGCCAACGTAGTGGCCAACATGCAGGCGGCCCGTGGGACGGTCGCCGGTCAGAATGATCTGTTTCATGGTAATGATTCTCCTTATCGTACACGAACCTCTCCGTCAATGCTCCGCATTGCCACCTCTCCTGCTAGGAGAGGCAAGCCAGCTTTTCTTGGCTACCCTACCAGGGGAGCTGGCCGCCGCCAGGCGGACTGAGAGGTTTAATCGTTATTTATAAGTATATCCCCCGCCGCATTCGCTGTCAACAAAAAGAAAAAAGCGATGGAACATTTCCATCGCTTTACTGGCGCCTCTTGCCTGACTCGAACAGGCGACACCCTGATTAACAGTCAGGTGCTCTAACCGACTGAGCTAAAGAGGCATCTATATAAAACGGCATACAGCCGTTTTACTACTATAAAATGGTGACCCGTACCGGAATCGAACCGATGTTAAAGGCGTGAGAGGCCTCTGTCTTAACCGCTTGACCAACGGGCCATACGTCCATTTTCGCATCGGGGTTTCGCTCCCGACTCGATTATTTTAGCATAGCAGTCGTACTTTGTCAACAGGAAATTTCAAGTTTTTCAGAAATGGAAAAGTAAAGCATTAAATGCGCCAAAAATTCAGCTTTTCTTTTGTATATTTTGCCACAACACTAACAAGCCGTAAGGTTTTCCTCCTTTCAGCCCTGCTTTACTGTTCAGTTTTGCCATTCTTTACCTGTCAGCCATCCTTCCCGCATTACGCCGTTTTTCTAGTGGATGTTCTATCTCATGCGGTCAACCCTAGTTCCCGTAGACATTGGCGGAACATTGCCGCCGCGCTCTTATACCCATGAATCTTTCGGGGGTAGTTGTTGATCCATGCTTCCGTCGCTGCGATTTCTTCCGGCGTGACTTTAGAGAAGTCCGTTCCTTTCGGGTGCTTCCTGCGGATCATACCGTTCACGTTCTCGTTGCTGCCCCGCTCCCAGGAGGAATACGGGTGGCAGTAGTACACCTTTGTCCGCTGGCCGTCAATCAGGCAGGAACGCTCGATCTCGTCCGCCATTGCAAATTCGGTTCCGTTGTCCACGGTGATGCTCTTATATATAGTGCCAAACTTCTCTGCGCCCAGCTTTCGTTCTATGGCATCCAATGCCCGCACGGTCGTTTCCGCACGGCGGTTCGGAACAAGGATGATTTTCTCATTCCTGGTCTTGCGCTCGGTCAGCACCAGCAAAGCCGTGGTGCTTTTCTTTTTGCCGGAATATACCGTGTCCATTTCCCAGTGTCCAAATTCTTCTCGGCTCTGGATTTCTTCCGGGCGTTTTTCAATGCTTTCTCCCGCCGGCGCACGGGCTGCCTTTTTCTTCTTCACCTTTTTATATTCATTTTTATGTACACCGTGCCGGGGTAAGGCTTCCTGTGTTATGTTCAGAAAAACACACTTCTTGATATAGTTGTAAATTGTGGGTATGGAAATGTGTGTTTTGAAAACTTTGCCCTGCTCCATCGCATAACCATACACCGCCGCCGGGGAACAATCTTGCTCCACGATGGTCCGCTCAATATAAGCCGCCAACTCGTGATCCTTACCGATTTTCAAACCCGGTCCTTTTTCGCGGAGGTTCGCTTGATACCGCTGCTCTGCAATATCTGGGCTGTACGTTTGGATCAGTTCCCAGGTTGTTCCGTTCAATCTGTCATAACTGCCCCGCTTCAATTCCCGGTATACGGTGGAAGGGTCAACCCTCAGCTTCTCCGCTATCTCTCGTGTCCTCATTCCTTCCTTTTTCCACTTCTCGATGCGAAGACGATCCGTAAAATTTAGATGCTTGAACACTCTCACGCCTTGTTCCTCCTTTCTTTTTTGGCGTTTCTTTTCGATTCAAGCGTAAAAGATACGATGTGCCGTTGTCAATATGCAGACTTTCCACATTTTTCACGGTTCCTTTGTGCAAAACTTCCAAGCAAAGAAAAAAGCCCCCGCCAGCAGCCCTAAAACAGGCTGCCAGCGGGGGCAGATTGTCCCGCCTTTCCTACATCAATACCCCGCGTGGAACGCAGGGCTTCGGAAAAAGCAGAGCAGGGGTCTTATTACAGCTGGTTCTTGTACCGCTTCAAATCCTCGTCGGCTTTCAGTGCCGCTTTGGTGAAGCTGTTATTGAACCAAAAGCCGGGGATCGCCGCGGCGATGGTGAAGCCAGCGGACACCAGCTGTTCAATGGTGCTGTTCTCAATGGGCAGGATGGGCTTTCCCATCGCAGAGAGCAGCTGGTTTGCCAGTGCCACCGTGAGGCAGATGGTGCGGGTAACAGTGCCGGCGGAAACAGTCTTCTCGGTGTAGATATGAGCGTTCATAATTCAGTTCTCCTTACTGTCCTGTTCGGACTTCTGCTTCAAAATTTCAATAGCCCCTGTCAATGCCTTAGGGATGGGAATACCCATAAGCCCGGCGTTTTCAATGATCGACAAGGTTTCGTTTGCGATAAAGGCAATGACAACGGCGTCCCTGATAAAATTCGATCCCATCACCGTATCGAGGTGGCAAGCCACCAACACGATCAGCAGGGTCACACCTTTACGGCACAGCCCTTTCCATCCTGCCCGAGATTCCAACGCACCGTTTTTGCTCTTGGGGCTGGCATGAAACACACCGGCGACCACCAGCCCCGTGACATAATCCACGGCCATAAAAAGAACCAGCGTGGAAAGTGCTGCATCCCATCCGCCGAACTGACTTGCGATCAGGCTTCCAACCAGTCCAATCATCCCGCACACTCCATTCTTTACTGCGTCACCCATCTGGATTTCACCTCCCGTACATCAACGTGAACGAAACCGTCCGTGTAGTACCGACCAATGCCGCCCTTGCCGGGCAGCAGAGTTTCGGCATAAGCGGCCAGTGCGTCAACCGAAACACCAGCGATCCAGATGTCAGCCGCTTTGCCATAAAGGTGCTGGCTGTGCTTGGATGCTTTCTTCTGCCTTGCGTTGTGGCTGGCGGTGCGGAAAGCACTATTGATATTCACCGCCTTACCGAAGTGATCCCGGATTTTCTGCAGCAGGGTCACAAGCTCGTCGTCGATAAAGATCGGGTCGCTGTGGTCCTTACACTGAAACTCCCGGACGTGAAAGTTCTTGCTCAGAGCTTTGCTCCCGTCCTTTGCATAGGAATAGGCTTTAATCGCCATCTTCAACATCTCCTTCCGGGTGCAGGTCTGCCCCGCACCCTCTCATGCAGCAATCCACCATCAACACGCCGAACTCGGCTCGTTCTGTGGCGGTGTCTGCTCCCATCGTTTCCAGCCTGTCCAGCAGGCTTTCGCAGAGGGTAGGCCAACTTTTATGCTGCATACGGTTCACCCACGATTTCCGCATACTCGTCGGCGGTGATCCAGCCTTTTTTGACGGACTTTGCCACGGTAGCCTTGCTCCAAATGCGGTGATCGTAGTAGCTTTTGACATCGGGGAACTTCTTGCTATGTTCAGTCATATCCATATCACATATCCTCCAGGTCAATATCGCTGTTCATGGCGATGTAATCAAGCTGTGCCCGTACCCGCATTTTGAACAGTTCATCTTCGGACAGTTCCCGCAGGATGAACCACCACTTGCCGTCCGGGTTATCGTGTGTAATCTGCACAAGCTCTGCATCATGCAGGACAGCCGGGTATGCGCACCCGGTCATATCTCCATCACTGGCGGAGATATGCACTTCCGACAAGTTGCCGTCGAACATATCTGCCGTGATCTCGGTCTCTGACTGGAAGTTGTTGCCGCCCAGCGTCAGGTTTTCGATCAATGTGCCATCAGCCAGCGCAACCGTCCATGTCCGTTCTTTTTCCATGTTGGCTCCTTCCCGAACAAGTCCTTATACAAGTTCGTCATATTGCGGATTTGCTGCCTGCTCATGTACTTGTAGTTGGCGCAAATCCATGATTTGTAAGAATTTTCGATTTCCTCATAGGTCATTATCCCGGCTTCCATTTTCCGCTTATAGGCTTTGAGCTTCCGCCGTTCTCTCGTGATAGCTTTTGGGCTGATCTTTCGGATGATCCGCCCATCTTCCTGCAAAGAATAAAGCACTTGCAAATGGCGATACTGGCCGGACAACTTGCAAACACGGGTTTTCTTTTCGTTGATGATGATACCCAACTTTTCTGCCCACTGCCTGACCCCGGCCATTACCTCTTGCAAATGCTCTTTGCTTTTGTCGATGATGTAGAAATCGTCCGAATATCTTCCATAGCCCTTCGCTGCGCACACGATCTTGACGTAGTTATCAATGGGCACCGGGAGAAATATTCCTGTATTTTGTGAAACTTGGTTGCCTATATCTGCGCCCTTCCGCAGCATTTTCTCGCCAGTCAGGGCGGATGATGGAACGCCAACATTGAGCGTTGAACGCACCTTTTCATGGTACATTTTCTCGATTTCCTCATCTGCGAAACGTGAAACATCCAATTCAAAAGTGCGGAATGCCAACCGCAGTTTGTCAATAATATCCGCCAGTTCTTCCGGGTCTTTGATTTCCCGCGCAAGATACTGGCTGAACTGGGCCAATGCGACTTCATGCACAATGTTGTCGTAGTAGCCGGAGAAGTCCGAGAATCCGATGTAACCTTCATTGGTGCCCTCCCGCTCATAGTATTTTCGCAGCTGGATTTCAAAGCGATGCCGATGAAACGCAACACCTTTTCCAACCTGTGAAGACGAATTGTCGTATTGCAAATATTTTTGAAGCAGCGGCGTGAGGTATTCGTCGCAGGTAATGTGGTTCACCGCCTTGTCTGCGGTTGCTGCACTCGTGATATACCGTGCGTGGCCTCTTTCCTTGATGCCAAATTTCAAGCCCGGCTCAGGCTTATATGTGCCGTCCTCCATGGCTTTCTGAATATGCGCAGTTTCGAGCAGATGATTTATCTCGTATAACTGCGTTTTGTATTTGAACATCGACGCTTTCATCGCTTTAGTTCCTGCTTCATGGATATAATTTGCATCTGTGTATTTACTCATAGCTCCTGAAATAAACTGCACAATAGCTCCATCGGTCATAACCGGGAACGTCACAGTTAGTATTTATCGCAGATTTCCTACGAAAGGATGACCTTTCCTTTCACAGAGCCGCACCGGGTCTTGCCCTTTGTGTGGTTGTGAAATCCAAAAGCCCGGCGACGGGGCGGACACCAGCCTCATTCGAGGCGTTGTTGTAGTTGCAATTCCCGTTGTTGTTCGCGTTGGCGAAATAGGCTGCCGAGACAACGTACAAAAGTCACCCTATTGTGTTATTATTTTCCTTCCATCTGTTTGAAACGCTTTGCATCTGATTTCCGCAGAGCTTTAATTTTGTTCACCAGTTCCTCAATTTTCAGAGCCAGCTTCGTGAACTTGTTAAAATCCGCAGGCAGAGCCTCCGCTACATACTGCAATTCGTCCATCAGCATCCAGCAGGCGGCAATGGCCTTGTCGAGTTCCAGCCGTCGCGCGTCCAATTCCAGCTGGCAGCTCGGCCAGATGGAGTTTGCCGCACGGAGGTGGAGCGGAATGTCGCGGGAAAGATCGTGCATCCGCTTCCGCTCCTGCTCGATCAGCCAAAGGTTGAAGTCTTGCTCCTGCTCCCGGATTTGTGCGACTGCCTTTTCTCGCTCCGGGCCTGCAGGGATGTACTTCGTCATGGCTTCGAGGTGTTTTTCAAACTTTGTCCTGCTATACCCAAAGGTGCGGGCAAGTTCCGTCGTAACCTCTTTGCTGATTTCAAGCGCAAGGTGGTGCGCTTCCAGTCTGGAAGGTGTTCGTTTGTGTACTGGTACAGACGTTTTCTTTCACTTCCTGTCCTGCTCTCAATCCCACGGTACAAGCCCGTGGGATGTTCGATCAGCCGATCAGCCCGGCGACGGGGCGGACACCAGCCTCATTCGAGGCGTTGGTGCAGTTGCAACGCCCGTTGCCGGTCGCGTAGGCGAAATAGGCTGCCGAGACAACGTCTCGCAGCCAGCACCAATAACTACGGGTGAAGCTCAACCACGGTGCCAGCCGGAACAACGGCAGTTGGGATTTGGAGATTGTGTAGTTGTTCGGAATGTTGGTGCCGTCAGAGGCAGGAGCAAAGATATGGCTGCCGTACATCATGTTCTCGTTGGGGAGTTCCACGGTGCTGTCATACCAGGTGCCGCCGGACGGTCTGCCGTTGGACACGGCGTTTGTCAGATGCTCACGGTGGTTCAGGATGTGGGCAGAGCCAAAGGCAGCATTGAAGGTTGCCTTTGCCTGCGTCAGGCCGTTTTTATACATATCGCTGCCCACATAGCCGCCCTCAGTTGTGTTGCTGGCGTTCATGTGGTAGGTGTACAGGTGGTTGCGAGGGATGATGACAACATGGTGCGTGGTGCAAGCTGTGTCACCGCACTGATACCAGTAATCAAAGCCAGCAACAAGGTAGTCCACGCCGCCGATCTGCCAGTAATCGCCGAGGTAAATGTCCTTGAACGTACCAGCTTTGATAGCTGCGGCCTGCTCTGCGGTCAGGCTGCTGCCAAGGTTTTTTCCGCGATAGATCATGTTGTGAGTGGCAGCATTGTCCATGATGCTGACAGCCTCACCACCGCCGGGCATAATCAGCGGACCCGTCAGCGTGCCGCCGGACAGAGGCACATAGGTTTCCTTTGCTTCATCTTGCAAAGCCTTTTTGGTATCGTCGATTTTGGTGTTGATCTGTTTAACCTGATCGTTCACCATCTTCACGGACGCAACCGCGCTCGGGTCAACGGTCACTTTGATGTTGGCGATATTGGAAATTGCCATGACACCGAACAGTTCAATTACGAAGTCGCTGTTCTCGGTGTGGGACGGGATTTCAACGCCTCGGTCATCCTGCATGATAAGGAGCAGCGTTTCATCGCCGTCGGCCAGCTTTGCGTATACACCGACCTGATGCAGGATATAGCCCGCTTCCACATCACCGTTCGTGATCTGGATTTTGATGCGCTTGCCAGCATCGTTGCCGGTGCTGTCGCTTGCATCTTCGATGCCGAGGATTTTAAGGGTCTGCTTTTCCTCCTGCACATCGGTGAGGGCTGCCAGCGAAGCTTCCTCCGTGGTGCCAGAGCCTCCCACGGCCTTGGTGATCGTCATCGTTGCGCCGGACAAGACCTCAGACATCATATCCGTGCCGACGGTTGTAAAGACAGATTTGTTCCAACTCATGTATTCATGCCTCCAATTCTGACTTCAATTTGCTGCCTGTATGCAGCAATGCCCGCCGGAGCCAAGGTTGTTGCCTTGTGATCCGCCGGGCGAATATTTCCTTTGATGTAGGCTGTCATCTGCATCCGTATAGCAGCGCAGCCCACCGGGGCGTATGTGGCAGCCTTGTGGTCCTTCGGCAGCAGGATTCCGATGATCTTCGCCGATTCCTGCTGCCGGGTGCCCCACACTCCCGCCTTTGCGTAGGTCGTGGACAGCAATTCACGGGGGCGCAAGGTGCCAGCGATGGGCACAGCCACACGCTGGGTTGTACCGTGGTAGCCAGCACCGACATAGGCAGTGGTCGTATCGTTGAAGATCAAGTAGCTGATTCCTTCCAGATGCGCCGTGCAGCGGCGGGCGTATCCAAGCAGGTCTTCCATTCTCTTAATGGTATAGTAGGAGATGTCGGTGTTCTCCGTGATGTTGACACGAAGCCGCCAGTGTCCTGGCGTTCCGCTGTAGTCGTACCACTCCACGATCTCCGAGTTGGGGTAGATTGCTGAGATTGCCTGCTTCACCGCCCATTCAGTTCCGCAGTACCGCCGCACCTCCATGGCCGTCTTGATGACCCGGCGTTTTGTTTCCACCGGGTAATCATCCCGATACCAGTCCACCTTGAACTGAACCGCCAGAACATCCAGCAGGTCTTCCGGCAAAGAATCTATTGCGGTGTAGACGTGGATGCGCTCGATGACTTTCAGTTCTTTTTTCAGCCGCTCCCGATATACTGCGTCAATGACCTTAACCCAGTGCTGCTCTGCAATGCCGGGCGGCAGACCTTCCAAAAGGCCGGTATCACCGATCTTAATCATCTTCGATACCTCCGTAGGTGATCTTGCACTCCGTCACCTTCGACACCTGGATTTTGGACACCACGGTATCAACCGGGGCAGTCAGCCGCGGGCGTTTCGCCCCGGCCTCCCGCACCCGCATGATGAGTTCCGTCGGGTCGATGTCCAAGCCGATTTTTCTTTGCCAGGTCTTGTATTCCTCCACTGCTTTCTCTACGTTCTCCTGGATCAGTCCTGCATTTTTGACATTGCTGGATGCGATGTAATAGGTCAGGTTGATGCTGTACGGCACTTCCTCCGGGGGAACGCCGACCACAAGATCACCCATCGGCTTCTTTATGTCTGCAAAGTAGCGTTCCAGCTCTCGGCATTCTTCCTCCGTCGGAAGCCGGCCATCTTTCAGCAGGAAATAGATATAGACCGTGTACCCATCCTCGCAGATAGGCTTTGCGGCGGTGACGTCGCTGCGCCAGCTTCGGGCAAAGTATTCATACAGATCGACCGGGCCAGCCACGGACACATTGGACGGCGCAATGTAGGCACGTTCTGTCAGGGAATCGTCGTCCTCTTTTCCCACGCCGCCGCTGGTTACGGAGGTATTCTCCACCGATGCCACATACGGGATCGGGTCAACCAGCACGTTGATCTCGCCAATGGCAATTCCCGTGCTGTCTGCACCGACATCTACCGCCACCGCCGGAACATCCACGGTCAACTCACCAGCCGGAATCTCCGCATACTCGCTCGTGATGAAATACCGTTTGTCTGCCGTCCGGGTTTGCGTTCCTTCCGGGATGATCGTTGCACTCGTCCGGGCAGCGGCCAGCGTGAACCGCAACACCGTGGTGGCATATCCAGCCTGCAGGCGTTCCGTTCCCACGAAAGGAACGAGGTTGTCCAGGTTTGCCCCGGTGCTTGTGGGCAGAAGTTCCGCTTTCAGAGCGTTCGTGGCATACTCGATTGTGTGATGGGATCGGTGCGCCAGTGTAAGCAGGACAAGCCGCGCCTCATTGCACCGTGCCAACGGGGTGCTTTCTGTTCCATCAAGCTCCTTATCGAACTTCGCATACAGAGCCTTGCAGTCTTCAATGGCTTCTTCCAGCGTTTCAGCACCTTCAACTTCAATGTCGGGGAGATTTTCAAAAGCCTTGATCTTAGACAAGTTCGTACACCACCTTCGGGATCACTTCGCCGCGGACGACATCGCTTTCCAGCCAGTCAACCCGCACCACCCGTGCCCGCGGCTCAAACTCTGCTGTCTTCTCGGTCACTTCCCGGACATACAGAGCCTTTGCCACTTCGATGGGCTTATCAAGAAAAACGCCCTGGTCGATACCAAGGCTGCGGTCACCCTCCTGGCTTCCAAGAGGGGTGGAGTACAGTGTGCGCAGGCACCGCGCAACATCCTGTATTTCCTCCTGCGTTGCGCTGTCTTCGGACAGGGCAAGCATCGTGTTGCTGATGTCGATCATACATACTCCTTTATTGTCAGGCTCACCTTGCACTGTACCAGCAGGCCGTGTTTTATCACGGCATCCCAGCTTTCACTTACATCGGTGATTCTGAATCGGTTTTCTGACAGCGGGGCAAAGCCGATGATGAAGTAGTGAACCTCACCGTCTTCCGCCATCTGCGTCAAGCGTTTCAGCATCTTGCGCGGATTCACGCCATGGGCGGCATCCAGCAGAATATCGCAGGTGTACTCCTTGAGCTTCGGGCCGACGTACTCCGGCTTCGCCTTGCCGTTGATGACCTTATGCTCCACCCACTCTGCGCCGGTGCTACCCTTGAAGTTGGAGAGGGTCAGCGTCCGCAGGTGCCCCACGGAGAAAATTACATCTCCGAAAATGCCAACATACATTTCCGCACCTCCTTACGTCGGTGGGCTGGTCTGATTGCCCAGGTTGCCCGTGTGCGTGTGGTTCACCAAAGACTTGCCAGACACTACCACGTCGCCACCGCCGCCGGTGATGTTCACCATTCCGGCACTGGCCGTGATCGTGCTGGCGGACAGTTCCAGCGTTCCGGCAGCCTTGATGGTGATTCCCGCCGGGGAGTTTACCGTCACGGCTCCGCTTTCGCTGATCGTAACGGTTGCGCCGCCCACCTTGATTTCCAGGCTCTTTGCTTCGAGAATGTGTTTCCCGTCCACATGGTCCGTCAGTTCTTTTGCGTTTGCATCAAACTTTCGGTATGCTTGTCCATCCTTGTTGGAGAACTCCTTGCGGTAGATGCCCTTCTTGCCCTCCGCCGGTTTGATTTTCTCGTTCCAGATCGTGCCCATCACCACCGCATCTTCCGGGCTATCCCCGGGGTGCAGCACAAGCACCATATCTTCCACTTCCGGCGTTCGATACTCCCGGTTGGAGAGAAACGGCACCATCTCGGTCACGGTATCGTCACGATCCGGGTAGTGAACCTCGCAAAGGCCGTTCTCGTAGTCGATGGAACTCACATAGCCCACTCTAACTTCGCTCATGCAAATTCCTCCTGTTCCACCTTGCTGGCCTTGACCTGGGTTTTATATCCGCCGGATGGCGAATAGCTATGTTCCATCTCGTCAATGAAGTATTTCCCGGCCATTTTCCCGAAGCCCACCACGTTGATGCACTGCGCCGATGCTCCCACCGGGTAGCCCGGAATCGTGAAGCTGATGGTCGTTGCGCCGTGGTTGGCGTTTTTGAGCTTGGCGATCAGCCGGGCTTTTGCGTCTGCCTCACTGCTCACCTTGCCGGAAAGTTTCAGTTGCCGTTCCTCGGTGCCCACCTTGACGTTGATATTGATTTTCTTGGTCTTGTTGGTATAGGTGTACACGCCGCCGGTGTAGGTGCCCGTCAACTTGGTACTCCACTTGAAGCTGCCCCGCTCCACGCACAGCGCGGTCGGATTCCCGGGCGGAGCCGCCTCGTATACCGTCCAGACCGCATCCTTCGCTTTGTACTTCTCCCGGTCATAGACCCACAGCTTTGCAGCGTAGACCTTGATAACCAGGGCGTAGGTGTCGCAGAGGTCCTGCAGGAATGAACTGTCGGTGGCATCCTGTTCCTTGGCGTCAATGTCGTGGTCGTCGCCGTCGAACTCAAAATCCAGCCCGTACCGCCCGGCAATGGTTTCTGCAATTTTCTTCACGCTGGTCTTTTTCCAGGTGAAGGTGCGGTTCCGTTCACTGAAGCTGGTATCGTTCGGCTTTGCCACGCCGCCCATTGTCAGGGTGTCCGGGGTGCTGGAAAAGCTCATGTCGTCCAGCACAAATGCGCCGCATTCGGCACTGTAATCCCGGTAGCCGCTGCTCACCCCTCCAATGTTCCAGTCCTTGACTACGATGGTCGGGTAGAGTTTCACGCCCTTTTCCGGCATCCAATCATTCTTCCACTTGTCGGCTTTGGCATTCACCGTAATACTCACGCTGTCGCTCTGCGATGCTGCGGCATCCGTATACCGAAAACTTTCAATGTCAGGTGCGATCTCTGCCGAAATGTCTTTGTTTTCATATTTCAGCAGGATCGTTGCCTGACGGCCTTTGGGTCTCGCTATTGCCAACACCATGCTCATGCCCCCGCTTTCCACGGCGGCAGAGTGCCGCTCTTTTCAGCCGGGAGAGCCGGTGTTGACAGCACCAGCCCGGAATCGAACCGGGTAAATTCGATATACTCAGGATTGGCCTGCATCAGCCAGTCAGCTTTCAACTCGCTGCCGTACACGGTGTAGGCGATCTGATCCCAGGTGTCGCCGGACTTCGTTGTGTACTCAAGTGCCATAATCCATACGCTTCCTTTCCCGCTCGTACTTCTCCACATACTCACAGAACCGCTCGTACCCGTCATCCATGAGAGAACGCAGGTCTTCCGGGTCCATGCTTCCGTAGATGATGAAGTTCGGAGCGTAAACGTAGGTGTTTCCGCTGGAACTTGTATAGCTTCGCTGATAGCCTCCCGTTCCGCCGGGCTGCCCGGAGCCGGAGTTTGTGCCATTGTCGCCCGTGATGGACGGCACTTCCACCTCCTGCTGGCGATCCCGCAGGTTTTCCAGCATGGTAAGGTTCTGCCGCGTCAAGGCCGCATCGCCCGCCGTTGGGAAGAAGGTGAGGTTGCTCAAATCGTAACCGTCCAAATCAGACAGCCGCTCAAGCTGCGCCTGCGCCACATCTGCCCTTCGAGCAAAGCTCAATGCCTGCTGTACTCTGGAATTATCCAGCACCTTCTGCGCCGTTGCGTTGCCCGATGCTGCCGCACCTTCCAGCACATCTGCCGCATAGTTGGCAATTTCCGTCGTGCGCCGGAACGCCACACCGAAGTCAGAGCCTTGGATCATAGCCGATGCCAGAGGAACGCCCAGCATCTTGCCGGCCTGTAACCAGGTGTCCACGTTCTGCTCACGCTGAGAGCGGCGGAAGCTGATAATGGCCTCGGTTCCCGCCTCACCAGCCAGAGACGGCCCATTGGTAAAGCCGCCGTCTGCAAACTTCGGCAGGGTCACTTCGGTCAGGTTGAATCCGAACTGCTTTCCGCCCAGAGCGGGCACCCAGTCGGGAACCGTGAAGTTGATCTTGTTCAGTGTGCGGATGATTGCGTTCACCACGTTTACCACAACGCCGACGATACCCTTCACCAACCCGATGATTCCCAGCACCACAGGCTCTACCACAGGCAACAGCTTGCCGATCACATCCACCACCGTCTTGATGGCGTTCACCAAAATGGTGCCCACCAAACTGACGACCGTGGAGAGCAGCGGCATAACCGCCGGGATGCCCTGATTCACAACAAAGCCGAACACCTCAACCAACAGCGGTTTGATGTGGTTCGCTCCGAGGTCTACGATCTGGCTGAACACCCCCGCAAAGGACTGGATCAGCGGCATGACCGTCTGGATGGCAGGCATTGCCGCCGAGAACACGTCGCCCAGATTCAGGCCGCCGATGTTGAAGCCAGACAATTTCTGCTGGATGCTCTGCAGTCCTTCCGGGGTGGTGAGCTGGCCGAAGACCTGTTTGATTGTGTCTCCAATGCCAGAGATTTTCCCGGTGAACGCATCAAATACAGCAAGGCCGCCCTCGCCGAAAATCTGCCCGATGATGGTACGAACGTCCTCGAAATGATCTCCCAGCAGAGAAACCACCGCAACCATCGTGCCCAGGCTCGTGATGGCGGGGCCGAATGTGCCAAGTAACGACATAAAGCCGCCGCCCAGTTTTCCGGCCACAGCACCAATGCCGCCCGTCAGGTTCAAGCCACCTTTGCCAAAGACAGCCTTTGCGCCAGCACCAAGGACATTTCCGATGGTCGCCGTCGCCGTGCCCGCTGGGTTCGCCGCAGCGGTCATGGCATTCATCGCATTGGTCGGGATATTTGCCACATTGTTGATGTAACCCGCCGCCCCAAAGATTTTTCCGGCGACAGCCTGCATGGGCTTTTTCTTTCCACTCGTCAACGCATCTGAGTTTAAAGCTCCGATCACGCCGCCCGCCAAAGAACTCAGCCGTCCGGCAATGCCGCCCTGTCCAGAACTGTTTGCCATCCATGCGCCCATCTTGGCGGATTTCAGGATATTGCCTCGATTATCCCAAAGCCCCTTGCTTCCAGAAACCGTGTTCTGAAAGAGGCTGGTCGGGCTGAGAATCCCCAGCAGGTTGCCGACGGTGATCCCGCCGAACTTTCCGCCAGGGGCACCACTGGCCTTGCCGCCCAGCGTCAGGTTCTTCACCACGCTCAGTGCGGTGCTTCCTGCGCTATATGCAGCAGGAGCCATGCTCATGGCTCCAAACGCTGCAATAATTGCAGCAATGGCACCCGCCGCTTGCGGGCCGTTGTTCGCAAGATAGTCAACGCCCTTCTGAATCCACGGCAATGCCCACTGCGCTGCCGCACCGATGCCCTCAACCGCCGTGCGCAGCAGCGGCAGGATGGAGTTTGCCAGATTGGACAGGTCCGGCAAGTTTTCGTCGATGCCCTTGTAGATGTCCAACTGCAACCGGGTCAATTCTTTCTGCGCCGGCAGGAAAGAATCGCCGAGGTCCTGCATCAACACCGTCTTGGCGTTATCCCGCATGGTGCGCAGGCTTTCTTCCGTTCCCGTGTTGATGGCAAACTCTCGCCCCATACTGCCGGAGTAGGCAGATTCATCGCTCACTTCGGACAGCGTTTTCATCAGCAGATCAAGGTTGTTTGTGACCTTTGCGCTGCCTTCAACTGCCCACTGGTTAAACAGCGTATTCAGTGCAGCAATTTTGCGCTCGTCCGGCAGCTGATTGATTGCGCCGAATACTTTCAGTAGGGTTCCTGTGCCATCTTTCTGCATAGATGAGGCAATGCCTTCAGCTGTAAACCCCAGTTCTCTCCACATTCCGTCTTGGGCATCAGTTGCACTTTTGCCTTTGGAAATGTTTGTGTAAATTCTGGAAATTGTTGTTCCCACTCTATCTGCATCAACGCCAGTGGCCTGCATAGCCGTTGCAATGGCTGCCGTGGTCGATGGGTCCACGCCTGCCAGCTGACCGATGGAAGCCGACTTGTTCACGCTGGATGCAATTTCTGCCGCCGTGGTAGCGTTATTGGCACCCAGATAGTTGATCTGGTTCATCAGGCGCATAACATCATCATGGCTATAGTTGGTCTTGTTGCCCTCAGCGTCTCTCTTGGTGAAAGCAACCTCCCACTTTGCCATGTAGTCGCCAGCAGTCTGGTCATCCAAATCCATGGCGGTGGCGGCAACAGCCGTATCACGCAGAATACCGCTTTGCAGCTGCTCCGTTACATCCTTGCCAGACTGTCCCAGAGCAGCACTCATGGTCGTGATCTGTTCCGTGGTACGGGGAATTTCCGTACTCAAGTCTTGGATGTAATTCTTCATGTCGGCATAGTTCTGGGCGAATGTCTTTCCATTCTGTGCCATCGCATTGGATGCCTTGCCGGAAGCATCCGCCAGACCATCCACATAGCGCATGACTGGGGCCATCTGTGCTTCCAGTTTTGCCGCCTCGTTCGTGACCTGCTTCACGCCAACCAATACGCTGCCTGTCAGCGTTGCGCCGAGCGCAAGGCCAGTTTTTCCGACTACCCCCAGTGTTTTTGCCACCGTACCCGCCAGAGAATTTGTGCTTTTCAGCCCATCTGTCAGGGAGCCGGTCAATCCTTTTACTTGGCTGATGCTTCGTGCCAGCGAAGGATCGACCTTGCCCATGATTCGGATGCTGAGGTCTAGTGCCCCATTTCCTGCCATACGTCTGACACCTCCTGGCACAGTTCGATCAAATCTTTCCTTGGCATGGAAAGATAGTCCGTCAGGTTAGAGTGCGTCGCAATGGACAGCTGGATCGCTGCTTTTCTCAGTGCCTTTGCTCCGCCTTTTACTCGAAAAAATCAGCGTCCACAGCGTCACGCAGCTTTGCGGCCTCGCACAGCGGCAGACCGGTGAAGAAATCCTCCGGGTAGCCGGTGCCCATGCTGGCGATGATGCAGACGTACAGGTAGTTGCGGCCGGTATTCACCGGGGAAAAGCCTCCTGCCACCATGCGGTTTTCCGCCATAGATTCACTCATGGTGTTCAGCTCGCCCACGCCGGAAAGGTCCACGGATTCAAAGGTCTTGCCCTTGATGTCCTCTTTGCTGTCACCGTTGTAGGTGTAGGCGTTGTCAAACTTCACAACGTGGGTCTTAGGGTCGTTCTTGACCTTTGCATTCAGATTGTTCAGGATTTCCGTCTGCACCTGTTTGATCTTCGCACGGGGCATGAGCTTAAAGAACTCCACGGGTTTGCCGCTGGCCTTGGTTGCCACTTCCTGCGCAAAAGAGGTGGTAGCCTCCACCGCTGCCAGAGTGGCGATCTCGCCCGCCAGTTTCTTCTGGATGTCGATCATGTCCTGGATCGTCATGCCGTCCATGCCGGACAGATTCACTTCGTCGTACTCGGTGCCCTCGAACTTATAAGGCTTTGCGAATTTCACAGTAAGATTACCCATCTTGATGTTCCTTTCTCTAAAAAGAATCAGCCGCCCCACAGTGGAGCGGCTGAATTTCCAACTTATCAGATCAGAGCGTTTACTTCGGCGAGGATGTCCTCACCATCAACGAAGTAGCGGCCAGCGTACTTGTCGATGTCGATAACGGTCACGCCGTCGATCTCGACGAGATAGCGGGTCACTTCCAGCGTAGTGGAGCTGTCCATGGTGGATGCCCGCTTCAGCTTGCCGGGGTCAAGCTCTTTCGGCTTGCCGCCCAGCACAATGCGCAGGCCCTTGTAAGTATAGCCGCCGTCCTTATCCTCGTTCTGCATAGCAGCACGAAGGGTGATCTGCACAGAACGGCCAGGATGCAGCATCTTAGTGGCGTAGCTGTACAGCGTGTTCCAGGTCAGAGTAGCTTCCATGCTTTCAAACTGACCCGGCACAGGACTGTCAACGTCGCCGCCGATGCCCATGCCGTTGACGGTGGTGGTCTTGTTTTTGATCTTGGGCAGCGTAACTTCATCTGCCAAACCGATCATCTTATCGTCCCCGGTGTAGGCGTTGTAGTTATTAACGACCTGGGGGACGAGGTTGCTCGAAATAGCCAAGCTCATCGTTCATATCCTCCTATTACAGATTCAGAGCAGTAACCAGCGAGGACGCCTCATACTCCATCGTGACGTTCACCTGCTTCAGGGGCGGGAACGGAGTGCAGTAGAGGTAGAAGTGGTAGTGACCCGCCACCAGTTCAGCGGCGGTGTTCTTCTCGGTGTCAGCTACCATGCGATAGCTGGCGCAGGCTTCCTCGGAAACGTACTTGCTGCCCTTCATGTTCTCGCTGTCGATGATGGACTGCAGCCGCTTGGGGTTCATGGGCTTGTCCAGCTTGCTCATGTTGTCCAGAACAAAGCTGGTCCATGCGTAGTTGAAAAAGCGGCGAATGCACAGGAACATATCCTTCGGGTCGGTGTTCTTCGGATAGCAGGCGGTCTCATTGCCCCAGATCACGAAGTCGGTGCCGGAACGGATGAAGGTTGCAATGCCCTGGTCGTTCAGGAAGGTGCCCTGCTCCTGATCCATCAGCACTTCCGTCCCGTCTTCCAGACAGGCAGCAGAGATGGGGATGGTGACATTGGAAGGGCTTGCAACGGGACGGTCGCCGTTCTGACTGTCATTGTACACGGTCGCCGCTGCTGCCATGGAGCTGCCGCTGTACACGGTTTCGCCGACCTTGACGTACAGCCACAGGGCGTATGCCTCGCGGGAGGTCGCCGTCTGTTTCGTCTTCTGCTCTGCAACATCGGTGTACTTCTGTGCGCCGTCTGCACTGCAGTCCAGGTCAACAAAGCACACAGCGTTGAACAGACCGTTGATCTTGCGGCACTTGGCCTGCAGCGCAGCGCACACCTGCGCATTTTTCGAGAAACGCGGGGCCAGCAGGATACCGGGTGCCTTGCTCAGTTTGGGGTAGGCCTGACGGACCACCTCAAGGCCGGTCTCTGCGCCAGTGGCAGCGTTCACACCGCCAACAATATCATCGGCAGTCACTTTGGACGCATCCAGGATGGAGCCGGAAACGGTCAGGGTGGTTGCGCCGTCGCCTGCACCGCCGGTGATAAGTGCAAGGCTCACAGTGCCGTCATCGTTGAAGCTGGCGATGTAGTCCACATCTGCCGTCAGCGCAGTGGTGTCTTTCTTCACCACCAGCTTTTCCAGCAGAATGCCCACTTTGTCAATCTCAGCAACGCCATCATTGACCTGCACAGAGGTTTCATCCAGGGCGGTGATGTGCTTCTTATTTGCCGGATCAAGAACATTGATTACGACGATAGGTGCAGTGCCAACCACCTGGAAGTTGGCGGAGATTGCCTCGCAAAGGGTGTACTTTGCAAAATCGCTGGACCAGCCCACCGCTGCCACAGCCTCCTTGTAGGTGCTGACGTACAGCGGGGTGTTTACTGCTGCCGCCGGGTTTGCCAGCTGGTTGACAGGGGCGGTGCCAACGATGATCTGTAAGCCAGAGCTGACCTGTACCGGCGCGGAAACGCTGGTGGTCGCTTCGGTCAGATTAAAGCCATGAGAAACAGCCATAGTTCACATCCTCCTTACTCTGCTGCCGCAGTGTTCGTGACAGCATCTTTCAGCAGAGCATCCGCCCGCTGATAGAGGGCGTTCTCCCTGGTGCCGTCCTGCTCGACCTTCATCCGCATCTCTGCGAACCTCTCGCGGGGAACCGTCAAGGCTTTCAGCACAGGGATTGCCTCCATCTTCTCCGCCAGCTTCGCGGGCACACCGCCCACAAAAACGGTGTACTGCGGAGCCAGACCTTTGATGGTCGGGCCACAGTACACCACAGCTTCCTCCTGCACCGCCGCGGCTTTCTTTGCCGCCGCAGTGGTTCTCTTTTCGTCACTCATATCAGAGCCTCCACTTCTTCATTTTTCAAACCATTCGGGGTTTTGCAAATGAGGTTCACGATTCCCCAATAGTAGTAATCCGCGTCATCGTCCGAAAGCTCCCATTTCCGGGGGTATGACACTTCAAAAGCACCGCCGAAAATCGGCTTCCGCTTGAAGTGCTGCATAATAGTTTCTTTCACGTTCACGGTGTCTACATACCCTTGTCGGTCAATTCCGCGGTCATAGCAGCAGATCACAAGCTGCAACAGGACAAGTTGCGGGTCATGCTCGTTGTCCTGTTCGCCGCTGCTCTCGATTACGATGATGCAGGGGTAAGGGGAATCGTTTGTATCCGCCTCATCATCGTCTGTCGTCTGAATCGGCAGGAACTGCTTGAAGATTTGCAGAGGTTTTGGGCTTTCCTGCCCGCCAAACGTCATGCCTCGGAAAAGTTCAGTCAGTTCGTCGATCATGGCCTGCTGGCACATCTCGCTGGTATACCCAGCGATTTTCTCCGCCATATCAGATCACGCCCTTTCGCTTCGCATTGGCAATCAGCTGCCGGATGCGCCGTTCGGTGTTGTCTTGGAGCATCTGCTCCACTGTCTGTTCCTGCATCTCCCACACGGTATGGTGCATGGCAGAGCCGGAGGGACTGGGCATCGTCACAAGTTTCTCATTGGGTTTCCAGCGTTTCTTTCCGCTGGCGGTATAGTCTTTGTCAGCTGGTACACCAAGCTGCCGCTGAACCATGCCGATATGCCCAGATTGAAATTTCACAAGGAAGCCCTTGCTCTTGCTACTCGTGCCGCCAAGGTCAATCATCGGGCTGCCTTTCAGGACGTGTGCCTGGAAAAAGGGCGGCGCATTACGGACAGACGGACCCATGTAGGGTTTTGTGGGGCCGGTTCTGAAATAGCCCAGGTCTGCCCGGAATGCGCCGGGGTCGTTTTTCATAATGGCAAGGATTGCCGCCGGGCGGCGATTTGTGGCTTTCTGCCGCTGGCGCAGGTCTTCGATCATGCGTTTTCCGGCAGTGTTGAGATCATACCGTTCCTTCACTTCCTGCAGCATCAGCTTTCGGGTTTCCCTCGCCGTGGTGTTGATTACCACTTTCAGTGCCGCCGGGGTTTTGTCCGCCAGCACTCCAAGGGCACGGGCAACCTGTTCGTCGTCGATGGAAAGTGTCGTACTGGAAGCGTCGTAATTGGTTTTGAAATAGGCCACTTATTTCACCCTCTCACTCGCTCAAGCTCCATGCGGTATACGTTGGCTTTCAAAGAGCAGGACTTGATTTTGTAGTCCCGCTTCTTGTCCAGGGTTATGAGCTTATCGTTTTTCGGCATGGGGCCGTAGTCCTCTTTCTTGACATACAAGAGCAGGTCAGCTTTGTACATTCCCTGGTCGAAGCTCTGCTTCGCGCCGCCCTCCCAGTGTGCTGCACGTTCGGTCACGCCGGGGTGCTGGGTAATGCAGACCATTTCCTTCCCGTCGATGTAGCGTTTCTCCGCAAACTCGTCCAGGTTAAAGAAAACGGTCTGCACATCCTGCGCCACGAAGTCCTTGAACGTGGGCAGCTGCGGTATGGCGTCGGGTGTGCCGTACTTATCATCCACGTCCAGCATGGTCTTAGCAGACCTCCGCAACGAGCCAGCTGTCCACCTTGTCAGGGATCAGCAGCGGATGGCTCTGGATTTCCAGGAAACGGCGATCAGGGCCATGCTTCACATAGCTGCGCAGAAGACGTGCGGTTTCTGCGCTGTGCCACTTACCCTCATCATCCAGGTAAGTACACAGGCCGTAAGCGCGCATGAAGTACGCATTGCTGGGAATCATCAGGACCATGTTGTCCGGGATGTACGGCTTAATCTCCTTGGTGACATCATCCAGGTACACACCATCGTAGCCGTAGATGTCAACACCGGGCAGGTTCAGATGACCATAATAGTTCAGGCCGTTTTCCAGTTCCTTCGGAGCCATGGAGCCGATGTCGAAGCGGCGGTTCTCCATCAGTTCCTTGATCTGGCTGTCCGCCATGAACGCATTGGCTGCCGCCTGTCCCATGATAACCATGTCCGCGTTGGCAAAACCGTTCCGGCTCACCTGCTGCTTCCATTCACGCAGATTGTCCCAGGGCTTGGCAGCGGACTTGCCCCACTGCTTTGTACCTTCCAGAGTGACCTTGTTGGTAAAGCCGAAGTCGATAACTTCATCAACGCCCTTGCCCTTAACTCTCAGCCGACCAGTGGTAAGCACCTGGGAAGCCATCCACTCCTCACGGTTCGTCACCATGTCATTCAGAGTGTTGTACTCCTCAATCAGCTTTTCCGCCGCACGATCAGCGGGGGTGCGGCCAGAATAAAGGTCTTCACCGGGCAGCCGCTTCAGGAACTGGCTGGCAGTGCTGATCGTTGCCTCGTTGACGAGAGGGGGCTTATAGGACTTGGTTTCGTAGCCCTCGCTCTGCACGATTTCGCCGCCGACCATCGGATGGACGAAAGCCGCCATCTTCCTGGTACCCTTGACAATGTCGATGTCAACATTCTCGCTGGTGAAAGGCTTCACATGAGAGAAAAAGCGGTCACGCAGGAACGTGTGGATCGGAGGGGTAGTGCGCACCACCTCAACCAGGGTTCGAGGGTCATAAATATCGATTTCATTTGCCATAGTTGTTTCCTCCTTTACACCAGGAAAATACCCAAGTTACGCAGCGGAACTTCAACATCCGCCACACTCACGTTGTCGGGCAGCACCAGTGCATCTGCAAAAAATTCGCCGGACAGATAAACCGGCACATCTTTGTCTGCTTCTGCGCTGTCAGCCGTAACACCATACAGACCAGTAAGAACCGCTGCCCCTGCGCTGGACGGGGCGGCAATGGGTTTCACTTTGCCGTCAGCAATCAGAACAGGGGTGTGTGCTTCCACCGCTTCACTGGCGGTCTTGGTCGTCTTGGCGATGCCAATGTCTACACCGGCGATGAAATACTCCGGCGCAGTGCTGAAATCTTTTCTTGCAAGATCCATGCTCATAGCTTTGTCCTCCTTACTTAACGCCGTTTGCCCTATGAATGGCATTCAGGAAAGCCTCGTTTTCCGCGTTCTCCGGCTCGGGGTCTGCGGGCGGCGGATTGCCAATGCCATTTGCGCCAGAGTTCTGCGCCGCAGCCTGTGCCTGCGCCAGGTAGGTCTTGCTCTGCGCCTGCTGCTTCGCCTTCACAGCGGCGATCATCGTCTTGGCAAACGTTGTAGAATCCACAGGCTTCTCAAACTTTGCCACGGTCGCCTCAGCTTCAGCACCGGGCAGGGTGCTGTCCTCGATCTCCTTTATTCGGGTACGCTCTGCAATGGTAGCGTCAGTCTCGATCTGTGCCACCATATCAGGGTACGCCTTGCGGAGATCATCCTTGGTTTTGATTTCCATGTCTTTTACCTCCCCATGGGTTTTATTTTCCGGCTGTTCCGCCGGGTAGTTATTTTCAGGCCGAGCGGCAGGCGTTTTTGCCTTTGCCCGGTTTCTGACAAATTCGGGAGCCTCGTTAAAAGGCAGGTGGGTGCCGATGCTGTTGACGAACAGGATGCCATTGCGGTTTTCTACCACAGTGTCTTCCTCTGCATCATCCACTTCATCCACAAAGCCGTTTTCCTTGGCTTCGTCCGCCGTCCACCAGTTTGTTTCGTCCATCCACTTTGCGCACTCGTCCGCATCGCGGCCGGTCTTCTTGGCATACAGAGAAACGATACTTTCCCGGGTCGCATCCAGAGCTTTCAAGTAGTTCCGCATCTCGTCAGCCGTCAGATACCCGCAAAGTCCCATGCTGACCGGGTGGACCATATAGGTGCTGTCCGCTGCAGCCACAACCTTGTCAGCATGACAGGCAACGATGGTAGCAGCACTGGCGCACAGGCCATCAATGTGGACGGTCACAGTGGCGGCATTGCGTTCCAGCTGGTTGCCAATAGCCTGAGCCGCAAAGACATCACCACCGCCGGAGTTGATGAACACGGTGATCTCGGCCACATTGCCCAGGGCGGCGAGGTCATCTGCGAACTGCTTCGGGGTAACTTCGTCACCCCACCAGCTTGTTTCGGAAATATCACCGTAAAGAAAAAGTTCTGCTTTCTGGCCGTCGGCCAGATTGCGGAACTTCCAGAACTTGTTATCCGTTGTCTTCGGGGTTGTCTTGGAATTGGGTTTGCTCATCGCACCCTACCTCCTTCATCTTCTCCATTTCAGATTTGCGTTGACGCATATTTGCCCGCCAGCTGCCGCCGGTCATCTGTGCAGTTTCCTGCTCGGCAGTGCTGATGCCCTTATCCATGCGCAGAATCGCCGCCTCGATTTCTTTCTTGGCATCAAGGTTCGTGCGGGCGGGGCCATTCCAGATACAGCCCGTGTAGGCTTTTGCAATGGCAGGGTCATCAAAAAAGCCCGGGGCGTTGATACGCCCGCGGGCCACTGCCTCAGCAAACCATTTTTCGTAGGTGGGCTGGCAGAAATCGTCTGCAAAGCTATCCCGCATCACCCCGCACGTCCGCCAAAATTCATTGAGGGAGCCTCTGGATGCAGAATAGTTGGAACTGAACTTCTTGTACAGCACTTCACTGGGCACCTCAATGCCCGTCGCAACCTGGTTCGACATTGCCGACATAAAGCCGTCGTAGGTCGTGGTGGGGTGCTTCGGGTCGATCAGGTTTGCCTTTTCGCCCGGGGCGAGGTCAAACACCGCCGCCGGGCCGAGATTGATTGCCAGTTCGTCAGGCGGGGTGTTCGGATCAGCCGCTTTGTCCTGCGGTTCTTCGCCAAACGGTGCCTGGTTCGTTTCTGCATCCCGTTGGATAAAAAGGGTTGCAGAGGACGAAACGATAGCTGCTGCCAATTCTGCGTCCGTGTACCGCCCCATCTGTTTCAGGGTAGGCAATACCGGGGCGAGAATGGGGATACCTCGCCGCTGCCCGGCACGTTCTCTCTGCGTGATGCACAAAATGTTCGGTGAGCCGGTCGCCGGGTCGCGGGCTTCCACGCGGGTCCATGCCAGCGGCACCGGGTTGTCATATTCCAGCGGGTGCCGGTTGGCGACCCAGTAGGCTATGATCTCTCCGGCCTCGTTCGTCTCCACCCCCTGTACGATCTGGAACACATATTTACCGTCAACCTCACAGGGGTACAATGTGTCGCCCGGATTCGGACTGCACACCTGGTCCGCTTCGATCAAGCGCAGCTGTAAGGCATACGGCCAAGACGGACGCTCCCTATACTGAATTGCAACAAAGGCATCACCGTTCATCAGGAAGCTGATAAACGCCAGGGTTTGCAGCCGCCAGAAGTTGTCCATGCCGCTGGCATCACAAGCCGTGCTGTCTGCCCAAAGATTAAATTCTCGGGTGATCTGCGCTTGCAGCTGGTCGGCCTGTTCCTCGGTCAGATGCAGGTAGTCCGCATCGACCTGCGGTGTTGGCACAAGGCCGCTGCCCACCACATTGGTGCGCAGGGTCTTCAATGCGCCAGCTGCCAGCGGAATGCCCATGTAAGCATCCCGGCTCCGCTTGCGCAGGGTATCAAGGTTATCCTCGATGTCTCCTTTCGGGGAACTGCCGCCAACGTGCCAGCTGCGCATGGCTCTGGACGTATGGGATGCACCGTAGTTGCCATATCCCGTGCCATTGTTCAGGATGGACAGGGCGGCTCTGGCCGTTGCTCGGCGGTAACCTGCGACGGGGGAAACCGCCGCGATTGCCTTATCCAGAAAATTTGCCATGCTTCCCACCGTCCTTACACATCATGCGGGGCGAAATGGTAGATACGGTTCCTGCCCCGCCCCTGTTCCTCCCGCTCGGCTTCTGCCACCTTGCCCTCCCAAAAGGAAATGCTTTCCCGGATTTGTTTCAGGCTGGCGCGGGTAAGCTGCATCTGCTCGATCTGATAGCTCTGGCCGGTGGAAACTGCTTCCTCGGCCTTGAGCCACATCTCCAAATGCTGCTTGGCGATTTCTTTTGATATGATCGACATCGGTTAAATTCCTCCCGATCTTCTTCTGCGGTACTGGTGCTGCGGTTTTGCCTGACGCGGCGCACCCTCGCCCGGGATTTCCAGGCCGGGGGGATTGCTGATTTCCAGCGCGGCGGTGGCGTAGTTCCGAGCGTCGAAAGCCTCATTGCGCTTTTGCGCCGGGTCTTTTAGTTCCCACCGCTCCACCTTGCGCCCACCCTTCCAGTGGGTCACTTTATGCTCTGCCGTCAGCATCTTGAAATAATTCTCGTCGTAGCCCGCATCCTGCCCCGCCGGGAAGTGGCAGTAGTTCGGGCCCTTGATAAGCACTTTCAGCCGGGCAAGCACAGCGTTCTTGCCGGTGTCAACGCCCAGCACGAAAAGTTCACCACCGACGCGGTTGTTCTTGGTCGGGTTTCGGATGTACGGCACATCCATGCCGCCGCGTCCCTTGATCGCCCAAATGTGGCGGTCTTCCCGCTCTTTGCAGAATCGGATGACCTGATCCGGGAAATGACCGCCGCTGTCCATGCAGGCCGCACGGATGGAAAGCTCTGTGCCGTCCCGCTTCTTCCATGTGGTGGAAAGAAAAGCGTCGAGGTCAGCCCATACCTGGCCCCGTTTCAGGTCGCCGTAAATACGCTGGTAGCGAATGCCCCAGCTTTCCTTGCCGACGCCCCAGCCCACGACCTCCGCTTCAAAGCGATCGTCTTGCGTATCAATGCCACAAGTCAGGTAGAGAACGCCGTCGGGCACCTCGGCCTCGTAGAACTCGCGGCGGTCGATCAGGGCGGTGGTTTCTACCGTTTCGCCCGGTTCTTCCCACGGCAAGCCCAGGTTCGTGTTCACGAAGACCTGCATCTTCTCGTAGTCGCCCCGGGAAGCGTCCAGATCGGCCGCAATGAATTTTTCTACGATCTCATTCCACCCACACAAGGTCGAGGCAATTTTATTCATGTGGAAGCCCCGGACTTTCCGCTCGGGGTGCGCCGCCACCCACTTGCCGCGGATGCTGTTTTTCTTCCACCTGAACTCGTTATCCAGGCATCCGCATTCGGCACAGCGGTACTGTACGCCGCCCTCCGGCCATTTGTCCTTATCGAACACCATGCCATCCCAAACAAAGGGCTGGTACTTACCACAGTTCGGGCAAGGGACATTCCATTCTTCCTGTGTGGAAGCGTTGAACTCGTCCAAAATGCGGCTGGCATTTTTGGTGGTCGGGGTGGAAACCATGACCGTCTTGCGGTCCCAGTAGGTGGTTTGGCGTTCCTCGGCCAGCATAACCGGGTCGCCCTCCTTGCCCGCGCTGGCTTTGTAGGCATCCACCTCGTCCGCCAGCAGCACCTTGATGGGACGGCCTCGAAGATCGGTCGGCGAGTTTGCGCCGATGATCGTAAGCTGTCCGCCGGGGAAATTTTTCTTGGTGATGGTGTTGCCCGAGTATCTGCTCTTGTTGTCCACAAGGCCGCGGAGAATCGGCGTGTCCCGGATCATGGTTGCCAGACGGTCTTTGGAAAAGCTCTCGCCCAGGTTCACAGTGGGCTGCACGATCATAATCGGTGCCGGGTAGTAGCTCATGTAGAAGCCGACGGTGTTGAGGATCAGCCCGTCCGTCTTGCCGGACTGGCCGCACATCATCGCCACCACCTTGCGGATATGGACATCGCCGATTGCGTCCATGATTTCCCTCTGAAAGGGGGCGTTGTCGGTGTTCCACTGGCCTTTTGCCGAAGACGCTTCGGCGGACAGGCGGCGGTATTTATCCGCCCACTGGCTCAGGGTCAGGTTCGGGGGCGGTTTCAGCGTCCCCAGCACCCTCTCGAACAGCTGCAGCGTCTGCGGCTCCATGTGGATCATCGCCATCGCTGCCGCCTCCCTTTTTGATGCACTGCCGGAACGGGCAGAACGCCGTGATCTCGTTCAGCCGGGTGCCCCATACACAGCCCCGGCATTTATTCTTTCTGCTCATCTTCGGCATCCTCCCCCTCGGGTGCTTTCAAGGCAATATCGGGATTGGAGAGTTCCACCAACGCTTCCTGTATGGCCTTGCGCAGGATGTCGCTGGCATCCGCCGGGTCGGTCAACTGAGCCATGGTCTCCGCATACTTGGTCGGGATTGCTTCCAGCCTGTCCTTGAAATTTGCAAAGGCAGTCTTCAAGCCGTTCTCGATGTCCTCCGTGCGGTGGAGGTTTCCCTTGGCTTCCTCCATCTTCATCTTCTCGATCTTGCCCCGGGTTTCCTCCCGGTCCGCTCGGGCAGCGGCCAACCGGGATTGGTCGTCCTTGGTGCCGCCGGTCTTGTAGGCGACGTACTGCCGCACCACTGTTTTCAGGTTGAAAATGCCCGGGCGTTCCTCGGTCAGCACGCCTTCATCCCGCAGTTCCCTCACCCGGCGTTCTGTCAGGTTCAGGCAATCCGCGATTCCCTTAGTCGTGAACAAGGCCATCTTTGTCACCGTCCTCCGGCACTTCGCCCGTTGCTCTGATCCGCAGCAGTTCCAACCGCTGCTTTTCCAGTTCCATGCGGCGGTCGGATTCCTCCGCTGCCCGTAGCGCACCGGCAACAGCGGCAATGCGGCCCTGCGTTTTGTATAAAGCATCCTGTAATTTCAGGATTCTGGCAAAAGGGGTATCACGGCTGTACATTCCCATGGTCTGTACCTTGCCGTCTTCCTTTTTCCCCGTTTTGCCGACCTTACCCGGAACACGCATATCCAGCACGCTGGATGTTATCAATGTGTCCGGGTCCATGTCCTCGTACTCTTTGATCTTATCCAGAATCTTCAGCTCCCGCAGTTTGAGAAGTCCCATCTCATGCCGCAGGGCTTCCACGCCGTCCCGGGGTGCCGTGTCAAAGGCATCCTGTTCCGCCGGGGTGAGCTTATCAAAGAAGATTCGGGAATAGGCACCGTCTTTCTCGGCGTTCAGGTTGCCCGCCGGTGCCCCGCCGCCGCTGTTTCCCACGGCGTTTTGATTCCCGGGCTGTCCGCCCGGCTTTCTGCCGGCAGGAGCATCCCAGGCATCTTTGGACTTCCACCGCCGGACGGTATCGTACTTGAGGTGCAGATCATCCGCCAGCTGCCGAAGATTGACTTCGCCGCCCTTTTCCTTCCGGGCCATGTACTCAGCGCGGGCGGCTTCTCGCTCATCGCTTCGCCTTGCCATTTATGACCCCTCCGTTTTTTGAGCAATAAAAAATGCCCTGCCAGACATAAAGCCTGACAGGGCATCTATGTGGTGCCGCCGGTCCTGCGACACACCCGGGTATGATAAAAGCCCCTCGGTGCTGCCACCGTGGGGCTTCTTTCATAAATCCACTGTACTAATTATACCACAAAAAGCGGGACATAGTGGGACATCTTTTGCCCCAAAGGGCAGTTTCAGGGCTTGCAAATGTAAACATTCTGTGAACTGCCACCATTTTGCCGCCCTCGGCAAGATGGTTTTTAAGGTGATTCTGTTAATCTCAACAAAATCGAAACATCATTCTGTACAGTCATACAGCAGCGCACCCATCGACGCTGTACACAAAACATAGTCGTGATCCACATCGTTCAGGATGTTTATTACCGATACATAGTCGCCATACCCGTTTTCTACCAATTTATCCTGTATGGTCTTGGACGCTTCAACTGTTGTCGATACAATATTCTTCCACGCGTTTTTCTGTGCCGCATTTCCCGACTTCGCCAGCGTAGCGCACATCGCATTGCCATCCGACCAGATATAGATTGTATACCCCGAATCGTCCTTTTCCAGTTGATAGTCAGAGCCAAAACCACGCTCTAAAGCATTTTCAAGCAATGCGGTCATCTCATTCTCTGAAATTTGATGGGAAGATTCGTTTTCTTCACTTACGGCTGTGTATGGATATTCCAGATAAACATACTGCGCATTTGAATCGTCTTTTTTTCTGACCAGTTCTCCTGTAAGGCATTCACCCTCAATTCCAACTTCGTTAGATACGCCGTTCCAAAGCTGGTCTTTCATGTCCATTGTGACGGTGAAAACGTATTCTCCCTGCAATGGCCTGCTTCCATGAAATGCGTCATTGCTTTCTGCTGTTCCATTTTGCACTTTAACCGTTTCGCTTTTCTCAAAGTCATTTCCTACTAAGCTAAATCGCAGTGTCGCACCCTCCGGCAAATTGGTATGAACGACAAATATAGGGGCATCGCTTTCTCCATTTGTCTCCACATTCATTTCCACGGGGAACTGCTTTAGCTTGTACGAAGTGATTTCAACTGGAACATTGCTCTCCCACGCCTGATCCTTTTTATAATTATCCTCGCCGTCAATGGTAATGCTTTCCACCTTGTCATTTTTAGACAACGAGACCGTTTCAACTTCTTCCGTTGTTATTTCAGTAAAGCCAGCAGTCTGCAATTCAGAGATGGCATCTTCCAAAGACAGCTTTTTACAATCCGTGCTGCTGAATGGTGCCTTTGCTGGATTTTTCAACCCGCAGCCCACCATAAAGACACAACAAGCAACTGTGGTGGCAAGAGCTACGAATCTCTTACCCCCCCCCCCCGGGTATTTTGAACATCATTTATAAACGCTCCTTTCAATTTTGCGTTATTTTTATTATGGCATAGTATCCATGTGCCGTCAATGCACATAATCGCCTGTGTTCATCAGGCTTTTTTGTGATTTTTGACCCCCACCCTTATTTTTCGGGCCGGAGGGGGGAAGCCCTTCAAAAAAATTGACACCTAGAAAACTTTTGGGGCTTCGGAACCCGCATTCGCCCCGCCCCCGGGGGGCAGTACCTTGCTCATCGGGGCGGCCGCGGTGCCGGAGAGGGCCGAGGCCGGGCCGGAGAAGGAAGGGGGCAGGGGGATAGATAAGGCGAGTTCTATCTCTCTAGGTCTAAGCCCTAAGCCTAAAGCTCTATCCCGTTAGGTGGAGAATCTGACCCCTCCGGCGTTGGGCTGGCGGCGGGGTGCTGGCGGGCTGGCGGCTGGCGTTGTCGGTAGGTCTGGCAGGGGTGCGGGCAGCAGGGCGGCGGGGTCATCAGGGCGGCGGCGGGGTCCGGCTGGAAGGAGTAGGCCGGGCAGGTGATCGGGCGGGCGGTCCGCTGCTCTTCGGGCAGGCCGACACCGCCCAGGCCGGGCAGATCTGGCAAGCCGTCACCGTGGGCGGCGCGGTCCTTCCCGGTGCTGATCGGGGCGGCGGCGGTGCTGATCGGGGCGGGCCGTGGGCAGAAGAAAAGCCAGGGCGGGCGGCGCAGGCCGTTCACTCTGGCTTTTTCGTTTCTGCTGCTGATCGAGGCGGGGCGGGTCCTTCCCGGTGCTGATCGGGGCCGGGGCCGTCTGGCACTGGTTCCGGCTGCACCTGATCCACCCGCACGGGTCTCGCTGGCACCGTTCCAGGGCGGCACAGTTTCGCCGCCGGATGATCCGGCAAAATGCCGCCGGGCGAAGGGGTCAGATTCTTCACTTAACGGCATATCGCCCCATCGGTAACGGTGAACTAGGTTCTATGCCGCCCTATTATCCCCCCTTAGCCCCCTTCTTCCCCGGATTCCGCCGGGGTCTGCTCAATTTCCAGCGGCTGGCCCTCTTGCTCCATCCGGGTGCGGACTGCCTGCAAGATATACCCCTGCAGGCTTTGCCCAGCGGCAGCAGCCGCGGCGCGGATCGCAGGCGTTATTTTTACTCGAACCGAATCCGCATTGTTTGTATTTTCTCTCCGAACGACTTCACAGTCTCGGTCTCCATCCCAACCACCGCCCCAATATTGCCGGGGTAAGTAGTACGAGCCTAGATACTCGATCTTTTCCAGTTTACCCGTTTGCCGATTTTTGTGCATCGCCCAATCATGGGCATTGTATAGGCGTGTTTTTGCTCCACGCTTTTTTATCTCTTCGATTTCACGGCTTAACAGCTGCTTTCGTGTTCCCCCAATCGGCAAAATAAAAATTATTTCAGCCTCAAATACATCGCCGTTGTTGTAGTCCTCCTGCATTTCCTTCCTGTTATGCTTTCCAGTTTTTAACAAGCGTTCATGCTGATTTATCCGGCTCAAAATGCCCTTTTCTGAACTTCCAACATATTCCCGGCCGTTTGTTTTATTTATAATCGCATATACTCCCGGCCAGTCCTCAATTTCTTCTTCGCTGTTAATTTTCATTTTCCGCCCCTTCTTCCAGTGTTAGCGGCCGCCCTTCCTGCTCCATTCTGGCATCAAGGGCATCAAGTATATAATTTTGCAAACTTTTTCCGCTGGCAACAGCTGCGGCGCGGATTGCTGCGCCTTTGCTCCGTTCCGGGCGAATCGTGATACTATCCCGACTTGCGTTATATTTATAGCTTGCTTTTTTGTGCGCTTCTGAAACAGCCATGTTATTCTCCGCTTTCTGCCGAGTCGATTTCTAGCGGCTGCCCTTCACGGGTCATTCTTTCCTGCACAGCGTGCAAGATATATTTTTGCAAACTTTCCCCGCTGGCAGCTGCTGCGGCGCGGATTGCTGCGCCCTGTTGCTTTTTGGGGCGCATGGTTATGCTGTCCTGTCTGCGGTTGTACTCTACGTTCGCGCGTTTTCTGGCTTCTGATACTGGCATTATATCGCTCCTTCCGCCCACTTGGAATAAATATATTATACAAATTGGCCGCCGGAACGTCAACGTACAATTTTACCAGTACGTCGACGTGATTTTTGTGCAAAACAGAGAATGAACGTCGACGTGCTTGATTTGTGAACGTCGACGTGCTAGAATGCAGTCACAGCAAGCGAGCCGGACGACAAGCCGGAGCGGTTGCGAGTAAGCCGAAAGGAGTGAACCGCATGAGCAAAGAGTTTTTCCAGCTCCCCGAATCCGTCAAGCGGCGGATTTGGGCGGAACTGCTCGAACAGTGGGCAAAAAGAAAGCCCGCCACCCACTGAGCAGGTGACAGGCTTGCAAGATGAATTTCCGAACGTCCATCTTGTAAGCCAGTTTACCACAGATCGGGGGTGATAGTCAAGCGGATACCCCAGCGGGGCCGCACCGCTCAAAGCGGCCCCGCCCCACTCCCCCGGCAACCCGCCGGGGCAAACCTGAAAAGCAAAAGGAGATTTGAACCATGAGAATTTCAAAGAAGATCGCAACCGCCGCCGCTGCTCTGGCACTTGCCGCCGGGCTGCTGGCCCCCACCGCTTCCGCCGCCTGTCCCTACACCGTCGGCCCTCTGGGGCGGTACATCGCCCCGGCTGAGGTGCGCGGGCTGTACGCCTACGGCGACCGGGTGCAAGTCTGGTGCAGCGACCTGAAGGACGGCGACGACTGGTATTTTCTGGTGGATTCCGAAACCGATCTGCGCATCTTCGACCGGGTCCAGCTGGTTGTGAACGCCAACGGCACCCCGGACGATTTCAGCGACGACACCGTGGAAGATGCCTTTTTCGGCTGCTGCTCCATCGACGATTGACCCCCGCCGGACACCTTAGCAGGGCCGCACCGTAAAGCGACCCCGCCCCACTACCCCGGCAGCCGCCGGGAGATCATCCCGAACACCAACCACAACACGAAAAGGAGCAAGTACCATGAAAGGCATGAGCAATAATCAGATCATCCTCAGCGAGGCCGAGAAGCTGGCCCCCGCCACCCTGCACGCCATCGCCACCGCACACCACACCGCCGCCCAGATCGAAGCCCTGGCCGCTCAGATCACCGTGACTGAGGACGACGGCACCCAGCACCCCGGCACCACCCACGACGCGGAGATCATGTTGGCAGCCAGCGAGCTGCACACCTTCGACTACTGGAAGAAGGAAGGCAAGAGCGTCAAGCTCCACGAAAAGGCACTGATTGAATGCTACTTGTGGAAGTACACCACGAAGCCCAGCAAGGCCCAGCGGGAAGCGGCAGAGGCCGAAGGCAAGGAAGCTGCCCCCGATCCGCATTACTACCCGACAAAATCTCACCTGTTCAGCTGCCTGCAGGTGCAGGACAGCAAGCCCGCCCCCGCTGCCCGGTTCAGCTCCACCGCTGAGATCATCGCCTATAACAAGAAGCTGGCAGCCGAACGCAAAGCCGCCGCAAAAGCAGCAGCAGAGCAGGCCGACACAAAAAACGCGCTGGACGTTCTCAAGCAGACGGAATGCAAGGCAAAGGCCGCTTTTCTGGCCGTGCCTGAAACCGACCGCAAAGCGCAGGCCGAAGCCCTCAGCGCGTGGCGCAAAGCCCGGCAGGATATAGCAGCCGCCGAGAAGCCCGCAGAGCCCACCACGAAACCCGCCCCGGAGATCATCCCCGCCAGCGTGACGGACAAGAAGCCGGGCGGCTGGAAGAAGTGCAGCTTTTACGCTATCTGCACCACTCCGCAGAATCCCACCAACCACGCGGAGAAGCGGGACGGCTACACCGACGGCGTTTTCAACTACTACGCCCTTCGCCTGGGCAAGGCAACGATCTGGTACGCCGTTCACCCCGCCTACGGTGTCAGCATCGGCCCCGGCCAGAACAGCCGGAGCGCAGCCAAAACCGCAGCGTTTGAACTTCTCGAATCCGTCGCAAAGATGGAGAAGACCCCCAACGAACGCCTGAAGAGCTGCGCCGCAATGGTCGCCGCTGCACAAAATGCGTGAACACGATCCCGGACACCCCAGCAGGGCCGCACCGCCCAAAGCGGCCCCGCCCCACTTCCCGCCGGCACCCCGCCGGGGGCATATCACGAAAAGGAGAACGAACTATGAAAAAGTTTAACAACATCTTCGAGCAGATCAACGTGGAGCTTCCCGCCGTGTGGAAAATCCAGACCCTGCGCACCGAAATTCGGCTCAGCCCCTGCAAGGCCGCGGAACTCCAACCACAGATTGACGCCGCCCGCCTCACCATCATCTGCGCCCGCCGCGGCTACCTGTACACCGCTTGAACTCCCGCCGGACACCTCAGCAGGGCCGCACCGCAAAGCGACCCCGCCCCATCGCCCCGGCAGCCCGCCGGGGAGCATACCACGAAACGAAAAGGAGATGCACACCATGACAGCATATCAGCAGACCCACCAGCGCACCGCATGGCTCCACTACGAGGGCAGCGACTACAACGGGCGGCAGATCGTCGTGGACGTGGCCGAGATCACCCCGGGCCGCTTCACCGTCGCCGCACTGGATGCCGAAGGGAACGAGATCGAGAGCGACGAGGTGGAAGACCTGGACACCGCCCGCCGCCTGTATGGGGAGCTGTTCCGCCGCCTCACCGAGAAGCCCGCCACGAAACCGCTTTCCGGCAAATACGCAAAGCTGCGGGATGACCTGCGGGCCGCGCTGGAAGCCGGGCGCAACGCCGAACACGAAAACCCGGAAGACGGCGGCACCTGCAACTTTGATTCCGTCGCCCTCAGTCTTCCTCGCTGGCAGGCGGCAAAGGTGGAGCAGGCCGCCAAGGAAGCAGGCACGAGCTGCTTTTCTTGGAACCTGTTCGGGGGCCGTCGGTGGGTCTTCGGGCCGGACACCAGAGCGCAGGGCAACGCCCGCACACGAAACGCCGAAGCAATGACCCGGGCACTTGCCGGGATGGGCTATCAGGCCATGGACTATTGCCAGATGGATTAAACGGACACCTTGACGGGCCGCACCGCAAAGCGACCCGATCCCACCGCCCCGGCAGCCCGCCGGGAGTATCACGAAATCCAACACGAAAAGGAGATACACGAAATGCGTACTTACACCATCAACGAATCTGCCGCCCGCCTCTCTCACGAAATGCGGTCCTTCGACGACTACGAGAAGGGCAGCGCAACCGCGGGATACAACGCCGACGTTGCCGAGGCCGCCGCTATCCTGGAACGGGTCAAAACCCTGTGCAGCACCGAGGCCCAGAAGGAGCACGCCGAGTATTTGTTTGACCGCTACGCCAGGACGCTGGCCGAGGCCATCAACCGAGACAACGAGATCGGCACCCGCTGCCCCAGCGTGATGATCTGCGGAGCTGGCAACTTCCCGACCCGGAAGAAGGAGAAGCAGGTCAAGGCATGGGAAGCCAATCACGAAACCTTCCGCAAGGCGGAACACTATCTTGATCTGCTCAAGACCGCCCACACCCTCACCGTCAAGAGCAATGACCCCGAGGTGCTGGACTATCTCCGGGAGAAGCTGGCCGGGCTGGAAGCCGGGCACGAAATGATGGTTTCCGCCAATGCCTACTACCGCAAAAACAAAACGCTGGACGGTTTCGAGGGCATCCCCGCCGACACTATGGCGTGGATCACGAAACCGAAGGTCTACCCCGCAGGCGGGCGGAACGGCGACGGGTCCCCGCTGCAGTTCCACGGCAAGCCCTTCCCGACCTACGCCCTCAGCAACAGCAACGCCAATATCAAGCGGGTAAAGGAGCGGATCACGAAATTGGAAGCCGCTAAAGCCGCCGCCCCGGTGGAAGAAGAGCGCAGCGGCTACACCTACCGGGAAGACACCGAAGCCATGCGGGTGCAGCTGATCTTCGACGGCAAGCCCGATGACGAGACCCGCGAACTGTTGAAACGGAACGGTTTCCGCTGGTCTCCCCGCAACAGCGCATGGCAGCGGCAGCTCACCGCAAACGGAAAGTATGCCGCACATCAGGTGATGGACGTTCTCGACGGCAACGTATAACACGAAATCGGACACTCTGGCAGGGCAAGCACCGTAAAGCAGCCCCGCCCCACTACCCCGGCAGCCCGCCGGGAGTATCACGAAATCCAACCTCACGAAAAGGAGCTGTCACGAAATGGAACTGAAAGAGACCCGCATTCTGGACGCTGAGGGCGCACGTTACGCCTGCATCGCCAACGACTACTGCACCTGCTGCGACTGTGAAGAATATGACCGCATCTTGAACGATGCAGCCGAGAGCAGCCGCAAGCCGGGCGGCATCACGGTGGACGATCTGGCCCGCATCGCCGAGGCCATCAAAGCCCGCAGCGAAACGGACGACGATGTGCCCGCCATCGCCTTTGCGCTGTCCCGGCGCACCGTCTCCCACTTCACCGAAGCCTGAGCCGCCGCCCATCACGAAACACGAAAGGAAGGATTCGAGTATGAAAACCTATACCCGCCACAGCATTGCAGGATGGGACGTTTACACGGACGATGAAACCGGGCGCGTCCACCATCTCGTTGACCCGGATTCCAACGACCCGCGCACCCTGTATCCCTACATTCCCGCCGCCGGGGGTGGATGGGATAACGCCTGCGGCAGTCTGACGCTCTCCGCCCTGCGCGGCCGCATGGCACGAAACACCATCCGCTTTGCCTGATTTCTGCGCCCCGGCCACCCGCCGGGGATTTTGTGGGATTCCACACGAAATCTTTCTTGCGTTTTATTGCTTTTCTTTGCGTTTTGCCCTATCATGGTTGTAACGAAATCCAGTAACAAAAACTGACAAGGAGGTATTCTCATGTATACGATTCCTGCATTTGGCCCTTGGCCTGAACAGAACGCCGGACCCGACGAAGAAAAGCGGCTGAACAGTGCCCAGCAGGGCAAGACCAGCCCCACCAGCATTGACCGGGAACACGAAACCGGGGTTTTCTACGGCTCCGGCAAGCTGCCCTATCAGACCAGCCTTGCCGCCTGCACCTGCAACGATTTTGTGAAACGGAAAAAGCCCTGCAAGCACGTCTATCGCCTTGCTATGGAGCTTGGGATCATCCCTCTGGACTATAAGACGGGCAGGAGCAGCGGCGAACGGAACGAAGCACAGATCAGCTTTGAGGACAGCATTGCCCTTGTGGAGCAGCTTTCTGAGGCTGCGCAAAAGCACATCGAAAATATGCTGTACTACACCAGCGAGCGGGTAGACGACCGCCAGCGGGCTGTTACCTGTTATGATCTCGATCTCGCCGATGAACTGCGCACGTCGCCCCTGCTGCACGAAAATCCTTACCCCCTGGCCGAACAGCTTTCTAAGCTCTCGAAACCAGCTTTGGTAATGATCTTGGATGCCATCCACCGCGATGACAAGCCCCGCCGCAACGCCGCCAAAGACAAAATTGCGGCATGGATCGCCGAAAACGTGCCCATGCTGGCAAACGAGCTGCCGCCGTGTGCATCCTTCTCCTTCGTGGAGGTGTTCGACAAGGCCCAGCGGGACGTTTACAAATATCTGCGCCGCAAGTATGAGATGGAAACGGACTGGTACACTGGGCTTGAATATCCCGCCGGGGCAGGTCTCCCCAACGAAAACGAACTTGTGTTTTACTTCCCGGAAGATCGTGTGACTGCCGCTCTCACGAAATACGGCTGCAATCGCTGCCTGCATGGGTACATCCCCACGAAATAAACTGTGCAAAAATGCACATTGGCGGCTAAGAATGCCATTTCCGCATATTTAACCCGCTTTTTTGATACAAAACCTACAATTTATGGACTTAACTGCCCAAAAGGAGGTATTTCTACGAACGACGCAGAGTTTTTCGCCCCGTGGCGGCTGGTTGCCGCCTTTGCAGACGGCTCCCGCCTGACCTTCGACGGATTGACCGAAGAACAGGCCAAGGACGCAATGGAGGCCGCCCAGGAAGAGCACGGCGATATTGGCTACTGGAACCGGGTCACGGATCAGAACTACGAGGACGGCAGATACTACAAGCTGATTCCCGAGCCGCCCGCCGTGCATATCGTGGACTTCACCGGGTACGATGGACCACTTGACGAGAACGGTTTCCCCGTCGGGCTGCCGGATGAAATCGCCCGGTATGCACAGGAGCAGGGAGCCGCCCCGGATGCCCCGCAGATCATCCTCAAGCGCAATGCACCCAACGAAAAGGAGAGCGAACAATGAACCACATTCCCCCGGAAGCTCAACCAATTATCGACCAGCTGAATCACGACTTTGTAAAAAGCTGCACCCCCGCCGTGGAGCAATTCCAGCTGGATCAGAACGTACAGCAGGCAGAAGCTGCCGTGAAGCTAAAATATTGCATGATGCACGGTCTTTCTCCCGATGAAGTCACCGTGTCCAGCAGCGAAGGCGAACACGGTGTCCGCACCTTCACCATCACTGAAACCCCATCCACGCAAATGGTTGACATAACCTTTACCGTCCCCACAGAGTAACGAAAAGCCCGCCGGGTCCATGACCTGACGGGCTTTCTCAATTTTATGCTTGTTCTCCCAAGATTATTTTCTGCATTTCCTTCTCGGTCTTCCAGGTCAGCGGGTATGCAACCTCTGTGCATTCCCACCCATCCGGCGTTCCCTCGTCCTCGTCAAACACGAACTGCAAATAAGCATGAGGGTTTTCATCGTCTTCATCCGGGATAAGTGCGCTTACGCTGTTAAAGCACGGCACCCCCTTGAAGCTGTACGTCGCAGGGTGTTCCTCGTCAGCCTGGCGCATCATGCTCTCTGCGATGCTTTGCAGAATCGGCCCACGTTCGAGAACCTGCTTTTTTGTGATTGTACACCTCGGATTGTCACACCATTTGCACATAAATTTGCCCTCCAAAATTTCAGATTTCACAAAACCCGGCAGGCCGCACAGCCCGCCGGGTATTTCTTGCCAACTTTTCCACATTTCCGGGTAGTCGTGTTTGTTTTTCTGCGCCGGGTGGACACAATTTGCGGAAGCGCATTTGCGTGAGGCTCTGATGGTCGCTTTCCCTTATAGGAGAATATCGCCCTCAACCCATGCGTCCGCCCTGGGCAGGGTCTCGCGCACGTTATACGCGCGTGATAATAAGGCAGGGCACTCGGGTAGCTGCTCCATGCCCCGGCCAAAGGCTAGCAAAGCCACGTTCCGAAGCCGTTTCAAGTGCCGGACACTGTACCCGGTGTCGGTCTGCACATCGTCCCATTTTTTGTGGCCGATGTAGTATTCCGTCAGGATCAGATTGTGGACACTGTCCAGCCTGTCAATTTGTCCCCGGATCGTCGCCTCGTCGGACTTCAAAAGGGCTTGCTGACGTTCCAGACTTCTCAGCCTATCACCAATGCCCAGTTCATCCATCTTGCAAGCCATCGCCGCGGTGCTGTCCCCGGGCAGCCCGCCGCCGGGCATACCGTCCATGTTGATGCCTTTCAGGGTGTCTACTTCGTCGTCCAGAGCAGCACACTGGCGGCGGATGATCGTAAGCCGCCGGGGAATGTCTGCGCAATATTTCAGAATCGCTTCCGCCTCGTGTGTCTTCATGCTCTGCCTCCCGAAAAATCAAAATTCGCTGCCAAAGATGGGGCCTTGTCCCTTTACCCGCTCAACCATAGCCCCCACGCCGTAGATGTCCTCCACAACGCGGCGCAGCTTCTCGTAAGCTACCATCTCGCCATCCTCGGACCAGCCCAAGAACTGCTCGAAGTTTGAGCGGGTCTCCTGCATGACAGCAGCGATCTGCTCCACGGTATAGGCCATATCATGCAGGGCTTCCACACAATACCGGGCTACCATGTCGGCGGCGTCCCGGCGTTCGGCAAGGACTTCCCGCTCATTGGCTGTTCTGCCCAGCTTGCCCGCCGGGAGAAGGAACCGCTCCATCATCAACGGCGCGGTGCGGTCTTCCAGCGCAATTTGGGCTTTCCGCACCCCTCGTTTGTCCCGGTCAAGGGTATACCGTTCAGCCGCATTGTTCATCTTGACGGTCAGGACGGCGGCTTGCCCTGCGTCGAAGTTCAGAATGTCGTGTGCCGCTGCCACAAAGCAGTACGACACGACCTGCCCGACAGCTTCCCTGGACAGCGATGCTGCCGTTTTGGTTTTGCCAAGGTTAATTTGCCGATTCACGGCATTCTGGATGCTCTGCCGGTAGTATGAGGGCACCCTTGCTCTGCTTTTGCCCATGATGATTCCTTTCCCGCCTGTTCAGCTAGGCGTTTCCACTCTTTGATCTCGGATTTTGTGTCCGGGGTGATGATTTCCCGGAACACATAGCCCCGCGGCTCTGCGATCAGGTCAACAAAAAGCCTGCGGCGGTAGATATAGTCCCTCTGCGCCCGCCGGGTGAATTTTGACTTGATCTCCACGACCTCCACCGTGCCGTCGGCGTATTCCAACACATAATCTGCCGTATACCTCGCCGCCGGGAGGTGGACGCTGCAAAAATCCTTTGCGGGCAGCAAAGGAAAGGCAACGTGCGGCGTTGCCTTGATGATCCTGCCGGACTGGATGCCCGGCAGCACGGTGCCAATGTAAAAATCATACTCGCCCTTGCTCTCGAAGGTCTTGCCAATCTCCCCGGCAGTCTTGGCGGCAGCTTCCAGCGATACCGCCCCCGCCGGGGCTTTCCTTGCGCGGCGGTCGGCTATTTGCTTCTCCGCTTGGGCACGGTATCGAGGCGGCAGGTCTTCCAGTTCCAGTCTTGTGCTCACGGCTGGTTCCTCCTGTTTTTGTTCTTGGGCAGCTCCTTGCGGTACAGGCTCACGATCAGGTGACGGGTAGAGTTGCCCGTGATGGTGACTTCGCACCGATGCAGGGTATACCCCGGATACATCCGCTCCCAGTACGCCCGGTCTTCCAGACAGTTTTCACACACGTCCTTTAGCTTGCTTCGGCTCATTTTGTTGTCGTTCGGCCTAGGCATTTTGGGCGGCTGCAGGCCGTGGCTCTGCCGCCAGTGCCTTTTGCACCTGCGGTTCTTCACGATATACCGGGCAAGGCTTTCCACGCTGTTGTGGTCGAAGTGCAGCGGCTCACATCGAGCCATACCCCGGCCATTCCACGCCTGTTCCACCATTTCCCGGGTCAGCCCCGCCGGGTGCGTCATAATGACATGGTGATGGTGCCGTCCCAAGACTTCACCTGTCACCGGGTCCACGGTACAATACTCCGTCACCACGACCCACTTTGGACGTTGGATGTCCTGTTTATCGCAAAGGCGGTACAGCTTCTTGATTGCATTGGAGAAATCCCGGTCCGCCCGGGCAAGGTCATTTGGGGCAAGGTGATGATCGTCGTCGTAGGTGTATGTAACCGAGAAATCACCGGGCCGGAAGTTCGTATTTACCAGCAGAACCAAGTAGCGGCCAGATTTGCGGAGGTTGTAGGCTTCCTTTGCCAGACTGGTGGCGAGTTCTTTCTTCCGCCGAGTGCTGGCCTTATGCTCTTTCTCGGAGACCTCGAAAAACTCTGCCTGCATGGTGGGCGCAGTGGCATAATCCTTGCCGCAGATATATTTCTGTTCTCTGACATAAAAGCCGCCGCCCATACCCACTACGTCCTCCTTCCCGTAAACGTCCAATTTGCTGAATAAAGGCCAAACCGCCCGCCGCCCGGGGACTTCTATGCTTGCCCCCGCCCCCGCTCCGGGAAGCCGTGCTTGTCGATACGTTCTTCTGCCGCGGGGAGACAATACAGGGGGTTCCCCCTGTACCCCCGTCACGGGAACGGCTGCTTCTAATCAAGCTCTAAGCAAACTTTAAGCAAGCCGCTGCTCCCGTGTCCCTTAGTTTATCCTCGGTATACAAGCCCCTTGCCGCCTCGTCAGGGCGGCAATTTTACGACGGGCTTGCTTATTCTCTGGAAACGACTTCAACCTGTAGTCACTTCAAAACGAAGCTGTTGAGATAGGGCAGCACCTCGCCGCCGCAGTTGGACACAATCAGATAGAAGTTCTTTTGGAAGATGTGGAAGTAAAGAGCGTTGCTCACGTCCTTCGATCCTTCGGTGCGCTGCTCCTGAATCATCTGGGTTGCCTGGTTCCGGGACAGCCCCATGCCCATCAGGAGCTTTTTCATTCTCTTGGTTGTCATTTCAGTTTACCTCGTAGTCTTCAATGCCGTTGTCGTCCGTCCGCTTTTCCCAGTGTTCGCAGCTGTCCTCAACGTCGGTGACATCGGTGCAGTTCAGCGACAGACCATTGAAGCAAACCCAGGTATAGCTTTCGTGCCAGCGGCAGTTACAGCAAATTTTTTCAGATCCCATGCTTTCCACCATTCCAGAATCCATCCATTGCCTCCCGGTACGCTTTGAAGCAGTCCGGGCACAGATCGCCAACGCCACAGATTCTTTCGCAATCAAGTGCCCATCCGTCCAGCGGTTTGCTGTCATACTTTCCGTCGTCGATCCGCTCTGCAAATACCTGCTTGCGGCAGCGGTTGCAGATGAACATTGCGCCGTTCTTTCTCATGTAAATACCTCACACATGATGCTGTATTTTTCCTCCGACCCCGAGCGGCCTTTTCCCGTACATTGCACGGCATTGCGGGCAAAGGTCAATTACTCTTGGATACTTCAAAGGGAATCCGTTAAAATCAGTTGTCACTTGCCAGTCAGTCACCCAGTCCTGCGTTGTCAGCGTATCCTGAAACCCGCCCTCAAACTGTTCCTGAAATGCAACTCTCCTACATATATCGCAAAATATAGCCTTGAACATCTTTTGCATATCAGCACCTCCCGTGCTTTGCGCACTTGCCATCACAGGCAGGCTTTCCTTCGGTGGGTGCCTCGTACAGTTGCACCATCGGCTGCGGCTGATCCGAACGATTGAGCGGCTTGTCGTACTGAACCGTGTAGTCGCCCTTCGGGTTATCGTGCCATGCCAGAGCGTGACGGATCGCAAGCCAGACCTGTTCTGCCCGGTACGGGATTCTCATGCAGTAATCAAGTGGAGCCGAAAGAACATATCTTCTGTACAGCTTGTCCACTTCTTCCTGCATGATGTTCCGGCGGGCAACCGAGATATGGAAGATTTCATCCCGTTCTTCTTCGTCGGCAAACGAATCGTTTTCCAGAGCGGCGTAGAACTTCGCCATGCACAGTTCGTCTGTCAGGTCTTCAAACTGCCCCATGTGCAGACGAAGGTACATCTCGCAGGCTTTTGCTACTGCCTCGGCCACCGGGCGGCTCATGGTTATGGTGACTTTCTCGATCTCTGCCGGCGCGTTCTTTTTCTCGTCCATGTCGTTACCCTCACAGCTTGACAACTGATGCTCCATAACCATCGCGTACCATAATGCCATCTTTTTCCGTAACAAACATCGTTGTCTTGAACGGGAAGTTTGCGGCACTGATGCCCGCTTCATTGGCAGCATCGATCAGCATCCCGCACTGACCATAATCGCACATGATGGAAAAGTGGTTGAACATTCCACTTTCTGCGTATTCCGCCATGCGTTTTGCCAAGGCTTTTTTGAACATGTCCGCCTGAGCTGGCGTTATGTTCTTTCGCCCCATGTCAGCAAGGAGACACGCAGTAACGGAAGTGAAACTGTTATCTCCATTGCTGTGTGGCCGATCTTCGAGTATTCTTTCCGCCCACCAGTTGGCGGCTTTCTCGATTGCCTCTTTTTCCAAAATCATTCCGCCTTTTTATCCTCCGTCTTGCACAGCCTCGCTGTTTCCCGTGCCATGTTCACCATCTTCTGCAGCGTTTCCAGCAAATTGCCGGACAGATTGATGGGCAGAAGTGCTGCCCGCACGATCATGCCGTCCCGGATAACGTAGTACCGGGAACCACTCGTCGTATGCCGCAAGCAGTAATTGATATAGTCACTTTTCTTGATCTCGTCCATCACGGGAACCAGCCTGCTTGCGGCGATGAAGTCAATGGCCTTTTCGTCCGGGTCTGTCAGCCCCATAAGAAGTGCCCCGCCGATATTCAAGTTGATATAGCTGGTTTTGCACTCAACCTCATTCTGAACAGCATCTTCGAGGTTCAGACCGCAGACATCCGTAATGGTGTTGCAGTCGTATGCGGTGTATATCACATCTTCCCATTTCTTTTTCTCGATTCCGAGCATCGTCATAACCTCTGCTTCGCTCCACGGCTTAGGAAACCCTTCCAGCGAGTAGATTTCAGAATTTGTGCCGATGTAGAACTTCGTTTCAACATCATCCGGGCCATGCACCCTGTACAGGCGGCAGGAGCCACGGTCTTTAATTACTTTGGCAATCGCTGCAATTTTCATGTGTGTACCTCTCCAATGGCCTGAACTTCAAACCACTCAAATTCTATGTAGTGTTCTGCAGCCTGCTTCTTCGCCTTGCAAACAGCTTCTTCCGCAGATTCTGCCGTGACCCGGTATATCAACCAGCACGGCAAGCCACGGCCACAGCCTTTCAAGACCACTTCATACGTTTTCATCCCGGCCAGCCTCATGCGAACAGATACAGCCAGCAGAGTTTAGCCAGCGCAGCGGGTGCCAGCAGCAGAACCGCCGCCCAAATTGCCGCGGCCAGCAGAAGCAGAACCGTACCGAGAGTTTTAACCAGTCCATCCATGATTTTTACCTCAACCTTCCTGCTCGTCTTCATCGTTCCGCACCTGACAGGCAGGTGCGGATATGGGATTCTTGATCTTGGCGACGGGGCGGACACCAGCCCCATTCGAGGCGCCGCCGTAGTTGCAATGCCCGGAGTCGTTCGCGTCGGCGAAATAGGCTGCCGAGTTCTGCACCCGATTCTGGAGCCAGTACCATTCCCATCCACCATTCAAGCCCTGAGAGGCGATACGGTTCTTCCGCTGCTTCATCGGCTTCCACTGACTCACGCTTTCGGATTCATCTTCGCCGCACGGGTTTGAGCCGAAGATTTCCTTCTCCGTCGGCAGCTGCAGCAGGTCGCCGTTTTCAAAAGGCAGCAGCAGCTTTCTGATTTTCCGAGGGAAGCGGTCGAATACTTCGCCGTTCAGCTTTTTCCGCAGGTCGGAGGCATCCCAGCCGCCCGCATTGGTGTTCTGCGGATTCATGCTGTACTCTTTTGCCAGGCAGTCCGCAAAGCAGAAGATCATGCCGTCCTTTTCCTCCTTGACGGCCAGCATCTCTACCTTTTCGCCATCGGACAGCTTAAAGCGGATGATGTCGCCCACCCGGAACAAGTTGACTTTGATTTTCTCGGTTCTTCTTACTTTCATGTGATTTTCGTCCTTTCAGTTCGTTTCTTTGATTATCCAAACACGGTGTTCGCCGTATCCGTCCCAGTTCAATGCGTCCTCATGGCTGCCAGAAACGGCAATATCCAGGTGGCTGCCCTGCACCCCTGCACCCTTGTCCTGCACAATGCGGATTCCAACATCTTCGATGTAGACCACCGTGCCATAAGGGAGAAGCGTCTGGTCTGCCGCCACAGTTACATCCGCCTGGATCGGCTGCCCGCTGGCGGTGATCCCCGTGCCCGTGCCGCAGATGTGCTGGTATTTCTCGGTGCAGTATGCGGTACACTCGAAAACCCCTGCATACTCGACAACCAACTTTTTATCCAGCGTACCCCTAATTTTCAACTCGTCCGCCAGATCGTCTGCATACTGGGCGATAACTCCGGCGGTTTCTTCCCAGTCCTCCGCGCGGGATTTGTAAATATCCCGCTGGATTTCCAGGTCGTCGATCCGGCTGTTTGCCAGTCCAACGGCAACGCTGCTGGCAGCTGCCGCGCAAATCGCAACAGATACAGCCAGCTTCGACAGGGTATCAGGTCTCATTTCCTTCATCCTCCGATTTTTGGAACACAACAGGCGGGTGCCCGTGTGTTTGTGCGCGGAGCGTTCCTGTTACATTTACAGAAACATCCATGTTTTTCCCGCCTTGGTCGTTTAGCACCAGAGATTCCATCAGTCTTTGATTCTGTACAACAGCCGTTTTGTTTCCGCCCGCCCCGGTCATCAGTGTCGGGCTGCATTCTTCTGAATAGCCGATTCCGCCAGAATTTCCAAGGTCAAACCCGGCAGCACGTTGGATCAGGCTTTGGTCTTGGCGTGTCGCCAGCGTCGCGGAAAGCTCCGTCTGCACCAGCGGACCTTTGCCGCCACCCTCACAGCCTTGCCGGATTTTCAGGGTGTAGGCTCGTTCTGCCCCCCCCCTCGGAGCTTTCCTGCTTCCACCATGCGATCATGCCATGAATAGCAGTCAGGAGCAAGGCAGGCAACGGTCTGCCCCCCCCTCCGGGAGGCACGGTCTAAAATGCCATTCAGTGCCGCCACGCTCAAAAGCGACCATCGTGGCGGCTTCTCCACGAGTATCGCAGACAGCATATATTCTTCGGCGACGGTGGGGGATTCCCCAATATTGAGCGTTGACAATTCGATAGGCAACAGCTCCGTAGGACACAGCTTTTGCCCATTTTCCATGCTGGCGAATAGGCTTATCTGTTCCACCTCCGGCAAAATCTCGGAGGTGCAAAAGCTCGTTGAGAACAATTTCAAAATCCTTTCCGCCATGCGACGACAGCGCACCCGGCACATTTTCCCAAATGACAAAGCGCGGATACCTTCCGCCTGTGGCAGACAGCATTTCCCGGATGACCCGGATTGCTTCATAGAACAGGCAGCTTCGGTCGCCGCCCAGTCCTTTGCGCTTTCCCGCAATGCTCAGGTCTTGGCAAGGAGAGCCGAAAGTGATGATGTCCACCGGCTCGATCTGACCGCCTTTGATGTCCGTTATGCTGCCGAGGTGTTGCATCTCCGGCAGGTGTGTTTTGGTAACGGCAATAGGGTAAGGCTCCACTTCGCTTGCCCATACAGCCCGCCCGCCGCACATCACAGCACACAGTGGCATAGTCCCGCTTCCATCGAACAGGCTGCCCAGCTTTACCTCCGCCGCAGGCTTCCCCAATTCCCGGAAAGCATTTTGGACGAAGAACAGGGCATTCGGCAAGGCCATTCCGTTACCCCACATGGAATACTCCGCCGACGGACTGTGCAGCTCGTCGTGCCATCTCTTCACTGCGGCATCGCTTCTGGCTCCATCCGCCCGGGCAATGATTTTCTTCGGTTTCTGCCCTTTGATCTTGCAATTTCTCAGGTACACTTCCCGCCAGAACTTGGTTTCTTCTGCGTCCGTCAGCGGCGCGATTTCTCCCCAGCCATCTGGAAAACCCTGTAGCCGCCCGCATTCCATCGGCAACAGGCGGCGCACGATCCATTCCGGCAGGCGCGGCACATCCGGCTGAATGACCGGGTTGATGTAATTCAAACTCCATCCCCCTGATTCTTTCGCTTGGAGCGTTCCGCTCACCGTGCCATTCAGACGGCTGTTTCTTGCATCGTACGCCACCGCATGACGGTCTTGCGTGTTCAGCGTGAACGAGGCATTTTCCCGGACACCGCTTCCATTTTGATTTGTGTTTCGGTCAACAAAGTTCCCGGCAAGGCAGAACGAGTTGTAGCCTACAATGGTTCTGTCCTTGTCACGGCTCAGGGTTGGTGCTGTATTCATCAGGCGTTCGGCGTTGGTCTGGGTGGATGCAATGCAGCACACGTCTTTTTCACTGTTCACGCTGCCGCCCCCCCCCCTCGAACCAGAATAGCCTGTGACCGCATGGTGCTGGCGGTGTGCATCAGCGAAGGAGCTACGCCGTCGGCATCGTATACCCGCTTTCCCTGTGGGAAGTCCTGGGTCAAGCATTTAATCTCCATGGTTTTCCTCTTTTCTTGTGCGAACGGTCGGCATCGAACCGACCCGTCTGTTGATGATGGGGAATCGGAAACAGGCGGCACCTTGCGCTCGCATATCAGACCCGCTCCGTAAGAGAGGTACAGAGCGGGGCGGCCACTGCAATGGCCTGTTGCTTTTGGCCTGAGCAAGTTGAACAGGGTGTTTCTGCGCTCACACTGCGGCGCACCCGTTCCCGTTATATCCATGCGGGTGCGGCTTCGGCAAGAACGGCAGCCCGGTTTTTCATCGGGCTTGAACGGAAAGGAGGACGCTGCTGTACAGCACCGCTCCGCCGTGCCGGGCGGCTGACTTCATGGCCGTGCCCGGCTTTCATGGAAAGCGTTAAGCAGGCGCAGGCGGGGTCTGACCCCGCTCACGGTGTCCCTGTACCAGAAGGACACCCCGCGCCACATAAAAAGCAGCCCCGCTTCTGCGGGCAGGGCTGCCTATTGTTTCGCCGGGGACAATGCTTTGTATCAGCAGCATCGTTTCCCTCATAGTGCTTGCACTCCACGTTGTAGCCGCCGCACGGAGCGCATCGTGCATCGGTGATCTTAAACGTGTGTTTGCACTGTTCTACGTCATTCTTTTTTGTGCCCCTGTGCGGGGCAATTCTGATATGTGCGCTCCTCGCCAAGCTCTTGACCCTCCTTGCTTTATGTAGGTAACTGCACCGTCCAAGTGGGGACGTGTTGCAGCGTTTGTCCTGCACCGTTTCCCAGTGCTCCGGCGGGTTGAAGTTTATCCGCCGCCGAGGTTTCAACCGCCCTTCGAGGAAGTAAGAATCGCCGTCCCATTCTATAGCTGCTTCATCCGCCCATTCCATCAGCTTTTTCACCGATTCCGGCAGTTCAAAGCTCCCGTCCCATAAGGTTCCGTCAGCTTCTGTGACATCCGGCATCTCCGCAGGCATCTCTATTCGTTCACCGCTCGGAAGTTCAAGATAGGCGGCACACCCGCTCACTTTTCTACCTCCATAATGTGCGTAGCGATCATATCCGCCATGTGAACGCATAGAGCCTCTGGGCAGCTGTCATACACTTTGCTCAGGGTATCCCAGTCCTGCTGCCCGGTGTAGGCACCCATGTGCCAGCGGATCGCCAGCGTCTCTTTTTCCGTGAGGTACATCCAGTGCTGGATCAGGATGATGGATTCTTCACCATGCCCCAGCATCCGGGTGTCTCTGTACCGATACCCGCCCTCCGGCTTTGCAATGTACTTCCCAGCCTTGCAGACATCGTGCAGCAGGGCGGCAGTCAGCACAGCGTTCTTATTGCACTGTGCGAACCGTTCTGTCTCGCACAGCTCCATTGCAGCCTTTGCCACATTGAGGGAGTGGATCAGCAGACCGCCCGGTACGTTCAGGTGATGATTTGCGCTGGCCGGGCTGTTGAAAAAGCCAATTTCGTCAAGCATTCGCCACATCACCATGCTGTTAGGTCTCTTCCCGATTGCCTCAATAAACATCTGCTTGTACTGTTCTTTCGGGGAATATACGCCTTGTCCTTCCATGCCGTGTTCCTCCGAAATCAAGCCTTGCCAAGAGGTTTGGCAGGCAGATCAGCGGGACCAATAGCCTTGAAGTCTTTCGGGTTGATTTCCTGGGTAGGATGCTCCAACGCCTGATCGAGTGCTGCATCCAGCCCGATCTTCACATCCTGCAGCAGCTTTTCGGCCTCCTTCACGTCATTGCCGCAAGCCGCAGCAACAATGTTTGCTGTCGCTGCAACGGCAAGGTTCACCAGCGTTTCATCGTCACCATGTGCCCACAGGTCAACATGGTTGTTTTCCAGTTCTACGGAAAAGCCAATTTTCTTTTCGTCGTTCATATCGTAGTCCTTTCTTTGGTGGGTGGATGTTCGGTCTTTGGCGGTACGCCCCGGGGTTAGCACCGGGCGGAAGGGAATGCACCCCCTCCTGCACTGGCTGTACCAAATAAAAAGGCGGCATCGGACAGGTAGCCGCCACCCATGCGGGCCGCCCCGCTGTATTCTTTCTGCCCCCAGCAGGTAGGGCCCCGGCCTTGCGGTAGCCGGGCGGCCGCCCCCTAGATAGACTAGCCGCATGGTAGGCGGGTAGGTCTGCCCATGCCCGGAAGCTCACTCTTTAACGTGTTCTTCCTGTTTCATCTTGTCTATGTACTTCTGCGCCAGATCGTGAATCTGCTCTTTGAACACTGCCCGCTTACGGCGTTCCAGCAGCTCAAAGTTTCCGGCGCAGGCAATCACCGTAATAATCCCAGCCATCACGATTTCCTTGATCCATGCCATTTGTATAAATTCTCCCGGGTCTTATCCAACATATCCCGTCTATGATTCGCCACCATCTTCCAGTAATGCGCCTCCTTGGACACCTCAAGAAATGCTTCCTCAGCTTCCTTTTTGGCGTAGTGGTTCAGGATGCCCCACAAAAGAAAAAGAGCCGTCGCCACATCTGTCGCAATCCTCACCGCCAGATCAGGGGTGCCGATGTGATATAGCCAGATTGCAAGTTCAAGCATTTTTCTACCTCATGTGAAATAAACTGGTTTGGTTCGTGTAATTCGCAAAGCGTTCTTCCTGCGTCTTGAAATAGAACGGGTCGATTTCAAAGCCGATAAAGTCAACACCCGCTTCATAGGCGGCAATTCTGCTGCTGCCACTTCCGAGGTGAGTATCAAGAACTTTCTGTCCAGGCTTTGCGAAATTCTGAAAAATCCAGTCATACAGAACAATCGGCTTCTGCGTTGGGTGAATTCGTACTTCATTCAGACTTTTGTTTCCCTGCATGATATGCCCTTCGGAAATGCTCTTGCCCTGCATCATCCCGCTCCACATATAGCGGAATAGTCTGACCGTCTTGAGTAGGTCTGTTGCCGCAATCTCGCAGTCGGAAAAACTTGTTGCTTGGTTGCACTTATCCCATACGATACGCCCCGGAGCAAAGCCATAGCTGAAATAGTTGCAGCCCCATATAATATAGTGTCGGCTCACTCGCATCAGTTCGTCGAAATACTCTTTTCCCGGCACTTCCCACACGGGAGAAACCGGGTAATCCCGATGCACTCCGATCCGGCTGACCCTTGAGCCGTAGAATCCGCGGCGTTCAGGTCCGCTGAAATAGGGCGGGTCTACCACAGCGAGATCAAAGTAACCATCCGGGAAAGCAGCCATTGCTTTCATGCAGTCTGCATTGTAGCAACGGTTCAACTCAAACGTCTGTGCTTTCATTCTTTCAGCCCGCCGGGGTATTCCGCCCGATACCGTAACCTCTGCTTCGTATGGTAGAGCCGCTTCTGCGCAAGGTCTGCACTGTACCCAGCCCGGCCACGCTCATCCATCCGGCCAGTATCGCCGCGGCGCAGTTCCTTATAAATGGTGGAGTAGTCATAACCCATCAGCGGGGCAATTTCCATACCGTTCATTCCAGAGTTGTACAGGCGTTCCAGCTTCTTGCGGTCGTCGAACTCCATGTGCTTTGCCATCTGTTCCACCCCTTTCCCCAAAAAATGCGCAAAAAAATAAACGCAGGAGAATCTTTTGGATTTCTCTTGCGTTTATTTTACAATTTCAGCAAGTTTTTCAGAAATTTGTGCTGCGGGCCTCCCGCCCCGGTTTTTCCGCTCTGGGATACCCAGTTGCATCCAGAATCGACAAAATATTATCAAAGTTGTGTTTTGGGTCTCTTTTCTTTATTTTGTTCGCCGCGGTTCCCCTTTCTTCTTATGAAATCACTTCAAACAGCTAAGATTCTGAATAAAATTTGTTACATTTATAAGAACCTTTTGTTCCCTCTGGTTGATTTTGGAATGTTTTTATGTATAATGATAAACAGGAGAATACGCATCTGTATTTCTTCATCGCCCGCGCTGCCCATTGGCTAAGGGCATGTGCGTCGCGCGATCAGAATTGATCTGAACGAAAGAAGAGGTATAAGTATCATGGCAAAGGTAGATCTGAGCAAGTACGGCATTACCGGCACGACCGAGGTCGTGTATAACCCCTCTTACGAGCAGCTGTTCGAGGAAGAGACCAAGCCCGGCCTGGAAGGCTACGAAGTGGGCAAGGTCAGCGAGCTGGGCGCTGTGAACGTTATGACCGGCATCTACACCGGCCGTTCCCCCAAGGACAAGTTCATCGTGATGGACGAGAACTCCAAGAACACCGTTTGGTGGACCAGCGACGAGTACAAGAACGACAACCACCCCGCTTCTGAGGAAGCCTGGGCTGCCGTGAAGGAGATCGCAAAGAAGGAGCTGTCCAACAAGCGCCTGTACGTTGTGGATGCTTTCTGCGGCGCAAACAAGGACACCCGCATGGCTGTCCGTTTCATCATGGAAGTGGCCTGGCAGGCACACTTCGTCACCAACATGTTCATCAAGCCCACCGCTGAGGAGCTGGAGAGCTTTGAGCCTGATTTCGTTGTTTACAACGCTTCCAAGGCCAAGGTCGAGAACTACAAGGAGCTGGGCCTGAACTCCGAGACTGCTGTTATGTTCAACATCACCAGCAAGGAGCAGGTCATCGTCAACACCTGGTACGGCGGCGAGATGAAGAAGGGCATGTTCTCCATGATGAACTACTTCCTGCCGCTGAAGGGCATTGCTTCCATGCACTGCTCCGCCAACACCGATATGGAGGGCAAGAACACCGCCATCTTCTTCGGTCTGTCCGGCACCGGCAAGACCACCCTGTCCACCGATCCCAAGCGTCTGCTGATCGGCGATGACGAGCACGGCTGGGACGACAACGGCGTGTTCAACTTCGAGGGCGGCTGCTACGCAAAGGTCATCAACCTGGATAAGGACTCCGAGCCCGATATCTACAACGCCATCAAGCGCAACGCTCTGCTGGAGAACGTCACTCTGGATGCTGAGGGCCACATCGACTTCGCTGACAAGTCTGTCACCGAGAACACCCGTGTGTCCTACCCCATCAACCACATCCAGAACATCGTCCGCCCCATCTCTTCTGCACCTGCTGCAAAGAATGTCATCTTCCTGTCTGCTGACGCATTCGGCGTTCTGCCTCCCGTCTCTATCCTGAGCCCCGAGCAGACCCAGTACTACTTCCTGTCCGGCTTCACCGCCAAGCTGGCTGGCACCGAGCGCGGCATCACCGAGCCCACTCCCACCTTCTCCGCTTGCTTCGGCCAGGCTTTCCTGGAGCTGCACCCCACCAAGTACGCTGAGGAGCTGGTCAAGAAGATGCAGATGAGCGGCGCTAAGGCTTACCTGGTCAACACCGGCTGGAACGGCACCGGCAAGCGCATCTCCATCAAGGACACCCGTGGTATCATCGATGCTATCCTGAACGGCGATATCAACAACGTGCCCACCAAGAAGATCCCCTACTTCGACTTCGAGGTTCCCACCGTCCTGAACGGTGTTGACACCGGCATCCTGGATCCCCGCGATACCTACGCCGACGCTTCCCAGTGGGAGGAGAAGGCCAAGGATCTGGCTGGCCGCTTCATCAAGAACTTCAAGAAGTACGAGGGTAACGAGCACGGCAAGGCTCTGGTCTCTGCCGGCCCCCAGCTGTAAGCTCTGATCCCAGCATTTTTCTTCTGAACTCCATATAAAATATCCCCCGCTGCCTGTCCATTGACCGAACAGGCGGTGGGGGATTTGTGTTTTGGAGCAGGTAAACAAAGCGTCGATTGCCTTTTGGTGCGTGGTATGCTATCCTTTTTCCAAAGGATGTGAGCACAATGGATGCGAAAACGTTCGGGGCATTTCTCGCCCGGATGCGCAAGTCACAGGGATTAACACAGGCAGAGCTGGCCCAGCAGCTGCATGTAACAGATAAGGCTGTCAGCCGATGGGAACGCGGGGTCGGCCTGCCGGACATCAACACACTGGAACCACTGGCCGACGCGCTGGGGCTGACCCTTGCCGACCTGATGCACTGCCGTGACCCGCAGGAAGCAGATATTGCACCGGAAGTCCCGCTGGAAGATTTCTTTACCCTGCTGCGCCGTCAACAATCCATTGACTGGCGCTCGGTACGGGCAGTTTTGTTTTGGCTCAGTGCCGCACTGGCCATCTGGGGCATCCTCGCCTGCCCGGGCCGGATGGCCGTCCACTGGCGTACCCTGAGCAATGGGAACCTGCAGGCAGACGGCTGGCTTCCCTCCTGGGTGTTTTTCCCATTGTTTGTCGGGATAGAATTTCTCTCGCTGGAGCTCTGGAACAACTTTGAGCAGACCGGCTACTACCGACACTGGGGTGAGATAGGTGCCTCCGTCACCCGCTCCATGAACTTCTGCTCCCCTGCTGTCCGGCTCTGGAAGTTTGTGCTCGACCTGCTGTTCTTCTTCGGGTTCGGCTTCGCGATCCCCTGCGCTGAGATGATGGCGATTCTGATCAACTGAAAAAAAGGAAAGCCCTCCCGTCGCTCAAGCGAAAGGAGGGCTTTCTATCATCTTATCAGAAGTTTCCCCGTTCTTCTATTCCTCTGATTTTAAGACCATTTACTTTTCGTTCTTTGCCCGGCGTTCTTTCAGATCGCTTTCCATCTGCGCCAGGGTCTTTTTGTCCAGATTGAACACCACGCCGTACGCAATGATCATCACGATATAGCTTCCCAGATACATGACCGGCACCAGATAGCGCATCCGGGTTGCCACTTCGATCGTCTGTGCAGCCTTCAGAGATGCATCATAGCCCAGTTTGGTTGCCAGAACAAGGCCCAGAGAAGGTCCGATGCCCTGTGCAAGCTTACGGAAGAAGGAGTGCAGTGCATAGGTAGTGCCTTCTTCTCGCACACCAAATTTCCACTCGTTATAATCGATCGCATCTGCCATCAGAGACCAGCTCAGGCAGCTTCCGATACCGCCGCCCAGCATTGCAATGATCTGACACAGGACATAAAGGCTGAGACCCCGGCCGTCCGGTGTGATGGGCAGAACCAGCATCAGGACGTATGCCAGCGCACAGACAACCGAACCAAAGGTCACGGCTTCTTTCTTGCCAAAGCGCTTGACGATACGGCTCACAAAAGGACTGAAGATGAAAACGCCAAAGTAGGAGATCATACCCACAATGCCGGAGATCTTTGCATTCTTGAAATAAGCCTGGAACAGGATCTGACCTGCAGTAGAGGCACCATACATACCAATAAACGTTGCGATAGGTGCCAGCGTTGCGCCCACAGCCGGGCGATTATGGATAAAGTTGTTGAATGCCTTTATGATGTTGAACTTAGGTGCATCCTCTTTCAGAGTGATCGTGGTGTCCACACGCACCTTTGTGTTCGTGACCATAAAGCGGAAGCAGATCAGACCGATCACACCCATGATCAGAGCAATGACAAACATCTGCTCACCACGCAGGTTGTTCTGGTTATCATAAATGATCACCGGAATCAGCATACCGGTCAGAAGCGCACCGCCCATAGAACCAATGGAGCGGAAAGTCGACAGCTGTGCACGCTGGATCGGGTCATCCGAGATCAGAGACAGCATCGAGCCATACGGCACATTTGCAACGGTGTAGAAAGCATCCCAAATCATATAGCCTGCCACAAACAGAATGTTCTTGACCATACTGGGAGCCTGCGGGAACGGCAGATAGCAAAGTGCACCGGCCACGGTCAGGCCGATCGCACCGAACCAGATATAGGCAAGGAACTTGTTCCGGCGGTATTTGTGCGTATCCGCATCTACCATTGCTCCGATAATAGGATCGTTGATTGCGTCCCAGATCTGCACGATCAGCAGAAGGGATGCCATCAGGTAGTTGTCGATCCCCATAAACTGCGTCCAATAAATCGTCAGGTAGCCTTTGAGTGCAAAACTCATATTGCAGCCAAAGTCACCCGCTGCGTATGCAAGTTTATCACGCAATCCAAACCCTGCAGACGCATCCACTGTTGATTTTCCCATGAAAATACTCCTTCCTCAAATTTCCGGACAATTTTGGCACACCGCCCGCAAGCTGTATGCTCATTTATAAATCCATGATACGGCATCTCCTTCCAAAATGTTAGTACATTTTTACGAAATTGCTCAAAAATTTTACGATTTGAAAGTATTTCTTGTTGTATTCTTTAATCTATGCAGCATTTTTGTAATTCTGTACAAACAATCTTTTTCTTTTTTGTATACAAAATATTTTTCTTAGCCGAATCTTTTCTTTGTTGAGAACGGCGTTGTGCGCCGAGCATAAAGCAAGGGCCCTTGCACGAGGATCTGTGCAAGGGCCCTTGCTATTGTTTCTTATTTCGCCGCCTCAAACTCGGCTTCGATCTCCACCGAAGGAGCCGGAGTAACAAGGCTGACCACCACGCAGACAAGCAGGGAGGTCAGGAAGGCAGGCAGTAGCTCATAGATGCCGAACACGCCGCCCAGAGGGCTGACGAGGTACTTCCAGACAAAGACCATCAGGCCGCCGGCGAGCATCCCGGCCAGCGCACCCTGCCAGTTGCAGCGCTTCCAGAACAGGGCGCAGAGCATCACGGCACCATACGCGCCGCCGAAACCGGCCCATGCAAAGCTGACGATGCCGAACACGCTGGAATTGGGGTCACGGGCCAGCACCACGCCCACCACGCTGACGCAGATGATGGTCAGGCGGGCGGCAAACAGGCTCTGGCGTTCGGTCAGCTTCATGTGGCCGAACTCCTGCAGGATGTTCTGGGAGACGCTGGACGCGGCGGCAAGCATCTGGCTGTCGGCGGTGGACATGGTGGCGGCAAGGATGCCCGCCAGGATCAGGCCCGCCAGAACGGCTGCCAGAATGCCGTGCTGTGCAATGAGGTTTGCAATGCGGACGATGACCGTCTCGCTGGAGGAGCCGCTCAGGTATTCCAGCGCGCCTGCCTTGGTCATGCCAAGGCCCACCATGCCGATGATGATGGAGGCGGTCATGGCAATGACGACCCACACACTGGCAATGCGGCGGCTGAGTACCAGCTTCTTTTCATCCTCAATGGCCATGAAGCGGAGCAGGATGTGGGGCATTCCGAAGTAGCCCAGGCCCCACGCCATGGTGGAGATGATGTCCAGCAGGCTGTACGAGGTGGCCGTACCCTCGGCAGCGTTGTGGCTGGCCATCATGGTCAGGTAGCCGGGCAGGCTCTGAGCGTTGGCTACAACGGCATCCCAGCCGCCTGCCGCGCCAATGCCGTACACCAGCACAGCCACAAGGGCCAGACTCATCACGATGGACTGGATGAGGTCGGTGGTGGTAACGGCGCGGAAGCCGCCCGTGATGGTATAGCCCACGATGACGCAGGCCGAGACCACCATGGCCGCCATATAATCCACGCCGAACAGGCTGTGGAACAGCTTGCCGCAGGCGGCAAAGCCCGAAGCCGTGTAGGGCACAAAGAACACGATGATGATCACCGCGCCCAGTGCGTTGAGCAGATTGCGCTGGTCGTGGAAGCGCAGGGACAGGAACTGCGGCACGGTGATGGCTTCCAGATTGGCCGAATACCGCCGCAGCCGCCGGGCCACGATGAGCCAGTTCAGCCAGGTGCCCAGCGCCAGGCCGATGGCGGTCCAGCCGGGCGAGGCGATGCCAGTGAGGTAGGCAAGGCCCGGCATTCCCATCAGCAGCCAGCTGGACATATCGCTGGCTTCGGCGCTCATGGCCGTGACCAGCGGGCCCATTTTGCGGCCGCCGAGGTAGAAATCGGTGCTGTCGTTGTTGGACTTGCTGTATGCAAACCCAACCAACAGCATTGCCACCAGATAGATGATGATGGTGGCGAGGATGCAGATGTTGGTCATATACTTTTTTCCCCCTTGTCTTTCCAAATGAAAGTACGCTTCGATTTTACCACAGTAAAGCATCAAAGTGCAAGCCTTTTGGCAAAACTTTGTCCTGATTCGCCAAAAGTCCACGAGTGACGGACAAAAAGTTTTCAAATTGACAGGAAACATCCGGCCCCGGGATTTTTCTTGCAAAATCCCGGAAATCTGTTATACTACCAATCCAGGGGGTTAGTGTATATGAAAGAATCCAAAACCATACAAGCTGTACCGGGCTCCGGTGTGGTGTGGCAGGCCTTCCGGGCCGCCGCACCCCAGACCGTGCCGGTGTTTGCAGGATATCTCGTGCTGGGCATGGGCTATGGCATCTATGTACAGAGCCTTGGCCTGCCCGTCTGGATGCCTATGCTCATGGGCACCGTGGTCTACGGCGGCTCGCTGGAATTTGTGCTGGCAAGCCTGCTGCTGGGGACCTTTTCCCCACTGTCGGCTTTTCTGATGGCGCTGATGATCCAGGCACGGCACCTGTTCTACGGTCTGGCCATGCTGAAGCGGTACAAGGGTTACGGCCTGCGCAGCTTTTACATGATCTTTGCCATGAGCGACGAGACCTTTTCCATCACCTGCTCTGCAGAGCCGCCGCAGGGGATCGACCGGGGCTGGTTCATGTTCTTCATCACCCTGCTGGACCAGTTCTACTGGGTCGCCAGCGCCGGGCTGGGGGCCGTGGTGGGGTCGGTGCTCCCCTTCAGCACCAAGGGCGTGGATTTCGTGATGACCGCCATGTTCGTGGTCATCTTCCTCAACCAGTGGGAAAAGGAGAAGCAGCATTACAGCGGCATCATCGGGCTGGCCGTGCCGCTGGTCTGCCTGGTCCTCTTTGGTTCCGGCAGCTTCCTGCTGCCCTCCATGGCCTGCATTCTGGTGCTGCTGCTGGTTTTGCGCAAGCCCATTGAGCGGGCCGACGGCATCGTCCCCGGCCAAACGGAGAAGCAGAAGGAGGCAGCGCAATGACCACGTTCCAGATGGGCCTGACCATTGCAGTGTGCACGGCGGCGACCATGCTCACCCGCTTTCTGCCCTTTTTGATCTTTTCCTCCAAGGACCAGCAGCCGCCCGAGGTGGTACAATATCTGGGCCGGGTGCTGCCCGCCGCCATCTTCGGAATGCTGATCCTCTACTGCCTGAAGAGCGTCACACCCTTTGCGGGCAGTCACGGCATCCCCGAGGCCATTGCCATTGCTGTGACCATCGCCCTGCACCGGTGGAAGCATCAGACATTGGTCTCCATCACCGGTGGTACGGTGTGTTATGTGCTGCTGGTGCAGCTGGTGTTCGCATAACAGAAACGGGAGGTGCCGGTGGGGCATCTCCCGTTTGTTTCAATGATAGAATGTATCAAAATTGATCTGCCGGTAGAACCGCTGCTGGAGCTGGTCAAAGTTCTCGCAGTTCTGGGCCAGCAGCCACATGACCTTGGTGACAACGGCCTCAATGGTCATATCGTGGGCCTCCAGGAAGCGGAAGCGGTTCTTGACCCGCTTGCCCACCTCGTAAATGCCCACATCGCTGCCCTCATAAGTGACCTGAGTGGTCAGGATCAGGACCTTGTGGGTCTTGTCGTAGTCGCCCAGCTCCTCGGCAAAGGCATCCATGAGCCGCTGGGGAATGCCGCCCACGCCAAAGCTTTCCACAATGACGCAGTCATATTGTTGAAAGATGGCCGGGATAAGTTCCGGTCCAAGGCCGGGGGTCAGCTTGAGCAGAAACACTTTGGGGTTCAGCGCCCGGCCAAACTCCACAGGGCCGGTGGGCCAGGGCGAAGCCACATACCGCACCAGCCGGTCGCCCTGCACCAGCGCCAGCGCCGGGAAGTTGACCGACGCAAAGGCATCGTAGCTGATGGTCTTGTTCTTCTTGGCGCGGGTGCCCGCAATGACGTGCCCGCCAAACACCACCATCACACCCCGGCTGCCCGGGTCAAGGGCGCAGATCACGCTGTCCCGCAGGTTCTTCTTGGCATCGGTGATCTCGTTGGAAATGGGCTGCTGGGCACCCGTGAGGACGATGGGCTTGTCCGCATTCTGAATAAGGTAGGACAGCGCCGCCGCCGAGTAGGCCAGCGTATCGGTGCCGTGGCAGATGATGAAGCCATCGTAAAGCGCATAGTTTTCCTGCACGGCCTTGGCCATCATCAGCCAGTGCTCCGGGCCAAGGTCGGTGCTGTCGATGCTGCACAGGTTGAGCGTTTCCGGGCAGCAGAGCTGCTGCAATTCCGGCAGATGGGCCAGCAGCTCCTCGCTGGTCAGAACAGGCTTGAGCCCCTGTGCGGTGCGCACGCTGGCAATGGTGCCGCCGGTGGTGATAAAAAGCAGGCGCTGCTTGGACATAGGTTTTTCCCCTCCATGGTGTCGATTCTTGCGATGTTTTCAGTATAGCACAGTTCGTCGGAGATGAAAAGTGCGGGGAGTTGAGGTATAATAGTTATCATAGGATCAAACAGTCCTCAACCTCTCAGTCTCGCATCCGCTCGACAGCTCCCCTAGTAGGGGAGCCCTTGGCAAAACGGGAAACTTCTCCCTTACTGCCAAGGCCTCTCCTACTAGGAGAGGTGGCATTGCGAAGCAATGACGGAGAGGTTGGACAAAAGCAAACCTACCACAAGGAGAAACTGCCATGTCTAACATTGTGATCATTGGTTCCGGCCCCGCAGGTGTCTCGGCGGCATTGTATGCCGCGCGCGCCGGGGTGCAGACCACCGTTCTGACCAAGGGCCCCGGCGCACTGGACCGGGCCGAGCTCATTCAGAACTACTACGGCTTTGCCGAACCCATCACCGGTGCCGAGCTGGAACGCCGGGGCATCGAGGGTGCCAAGGCCGTGGGGGTGGAGTTCGTCACCACCGAGGCCGTGGGCCTGACCTACACCGACAAGCTGACTGTGGAGACGCTGGCCGGGGATTTCCCTGCCGATGCCGTCATTCTGGCCACGGGGGCTTCCCGGGCAGCGCCCCGCATTCCGGGCCTTGCCGGGCTGGAGGGCCACGGCGTGAGCTACTGCGCCACCTGCGATGCCTTTTTCTACCGCGGCAGGGATGTGGCCGTGCTGGGCAGCGGAGAGTACGCCCTGCACGAGGTACAGGCCCTGCTGCCCGTGGCTCACAGCATCACCCTGCTCACGGGCGGGGCCCCGCTGACGGCACAGTTCCCGCCAGAGGTGGCCGTGCGGACGGAAGCCGTGGAAGCCATCCTCGGTGAAGAGCGGGTCACCGGCGTGCAGCTGAAAGACGGCGGGACACTGGAAGTCTCCGGCGTGTTCGTGGCGCTGGGCGTGGCGGGCAGCACCGCCCTGGCCCGCAAGCTGGGGGCCGAGGTGAACGGCAGCCGGATCGTGGTGGATGACCACATGCAGACCTCCCTGCCCGGCCTGTATGCCGCCGGAGACTGCACCGGCGGGCTGCTGCAGGTCGCCAAGGCCGTGTACGAGGGTGCCGTGGCGGGCACCGAAGCCGCCAAAGCCCTGCGGAAATGACCCAGACAGAAAAAGGACGCTGTGCCCTGCGGCACAGCGTCCTTTTATTGCTTTGCTCAGCTCTTGCAGCCGGATTCCTCTTCGATGCCGGTGAAATCGCTGGCCTCCGCGATCTTGGTGGTATCGAACTTGCCGTTCTCATCCTTGGGGGCAACGGCAGGGCCTGCCTCCACAGGATTCACGGCCGTTTCCTCTGCCGCAGGCTTTTCCTCGGCAGTCTCCTCTGCCCGGGCAGCTTCCACCACCGGGGCTGCGGGCGCAGTCTCGGGCTCGGCAGGAGCCTTTTCAAAGGCAGGGGGCCATGCGTCACCGGGAGCGGTCTCCTTGGCCTCGCCCTCGGCGTAGGCTTCGGCAGTCTTTTCAGCCTCGGCGGGGTCCTTTTCAGCTTCCTCGGGGAACTCCACGTTTTCGACGTGGAGCGGGTCCTTGTCGTTCAGAACTTTGTCCAGCACGACGATGGCGGCACCGGTAACAGCCACAGCGGCAGCGGCACCCAGAACACGGAACAGAGTTTTCATGGTGAAGTCCTCCCTGTATAAGTTAGGATTTAAGAGAATGTTACGACATCGTTCTGCGGCTTTTCGGCGGGCTCCACCGAGATGGCGGTCAGCACCGGGCCCTTGCCGCGGTAGATGTTGTGGAACTTGTAATTGACCTTGGCGGTCACAGTGACCCAGGCGCGCTGCTCCAGTGCCTTGTAGCCATCATAGCTGCAGGGGAAGCCCACGAACTGGATATCCTGCACGCAGCAGGTCATTGCAAAACGGCCGGGTACAAAGCTGTTTTTGCCCGCGCGGTTGGTCTGGCAGACCTGCGCCAGGAACCGGACGGTCTTGCCCGCATACTTCTGGGGCTCGTCCTGGCAGTCCATATACCAGATACCGAAATCGTCCTCACCGATCTCAACGATCGGGGCGTTCAGATCGAAGGGCAGCGGGTCAGGGATGTCATCGTATGCCACGCTGCCGTCGGCGAACTCATAGGCGATATCGCACTTGCGGGAGGCCTGACGCACCAGCTTGTGCAGCTCCTGACGGGCGGCATCGTTGTTCACGGCCTCGGCGCGGTTGAACACGATCAGCTCACTGCGGGCGATCTTGTCCAGCAGCAGGGAGCGCATGGAGTTGTCGCGGGCGTAGGTCAGAGCCGTGGTGCCGTCGGCCGTGGCGATGCACTGGTAGACGATCCAGTTTTCGGGCAGGTTGTTGGCCAGATCCTGCAGCAGCCACATGCCGTTGTACTCAATGACCACACGGCCTGCGCCGGATTCTTTTTCGAGCCTGGCCAGATTCTGGGGGTTCAGCTCCGCCTTATCCTCGAGGACCTTCAGGGTCACGCCGGGGAAGGCGAACTTCTTCTCGTTATATTCTTCCTCGCCCTCTTCGCAGACCAGCAGCAGGGTCTTGTCGCCGGAGTCGAAATTGGGGTCTTCAAAGGTCTCCTGAATGAACTTGGTCTTGCCGCTTTCGAGGAAGCCCACAAACAGGTAAACCGGGATCTCGTTTGCCATAATCGGTTTTTCTCCTTACACAACTTGCAGCTCAGCAGCCAAACAGTGCGGCAATGGCCTTTTCGTCCAGCTTGGAGCCGATGACGACCAGCTTGCCGCCCACATCAGCACCGCGCTGACGCACTTCCCACTCGCCGGGGACATAATCGAATTCCAGCCAGCCGTCGGCACCACCGTCCACGATGCCCTTGGAGCGCAGGATCATGCCGTACTTGCCGCCGTCCAGCTCGGTCAGTGCATGCTCGATGTCTGCCTTGCTGAACTTCCTGGCCGTCTCGACACCCCAGCTGGTGAACACCTCATCGGCATCGTGATCGTGGTGATGGTGGTGGTGATGGCCGCAGCAGCAGTGGCCGTCCTCATCGTGGTGATGATGCTCATGCTCATCATGGTCATCGTCATCCTCATGGTCGTGGTCGTGATGGTGATGGCAGCAGTGGTCCTCGTGGTCATCCTCTTCGTGGTCGTGGTGATGCTCGTGCTCGTCCTCATCATCGTCGTCATCGTGATCATGGTGGTGATGGCCGCAGCTGCACACACCGTTCTCATCGTAATGATGGTGATGATGCTCGTGCTCTTCTTCCTCGTCCTCCTCGGCGTGCTTCTCATTGGCCTTGGCAGCCATGGCAATCAGCTCTGCCTTGAAATCGTCCTTGGAGGACATGGCCTTCAGGATCTGCTCACCGGTCAGGGAATCCCATGCGGTGGTCACGATGGTTGCGGTGGGGTTCTTCTCGCGCAGCATGGCGACCGCAGCGGCGATCTTCTCCTCGCTGGCGGTCTGGGTGCGGCTCAGGATGATGCAGCTTGCGTGGCTGATCTGATCATCATAGAACTCACCGAAGTTCTTCATATACATCTTGACCTTGTTGACATCGGCCACGGTGACAAAGCTGTTCAGCTTCACATCCAGATGCTCAGCCACACCCTCCACAGCGCGGGTAACATCGCTCAGCTTGCCCACACCGGAGGGCTCAATGACGATGCGGTCGGGGTGGTACTGCTCCACCACCTGCTGCAGAGCGGCACGGAAATCGCCCACCAGAGAGCAGCAGATGCAACCTGCGTTCAGCTCGTTGATCTGGATGCCGGACTCCTTCAGGAAGCCGCCGTCGATGCCGATCTCACCAAACTCGTTTTCGATCAGGACCACCTTCTGGCCCGCAAAGGATTCCTTGATGAGCTTCTTGATCAGAGTCGTCTTGCCGGCACCAAGGAAGCCGGAGAAAATATCGATATTTGTCATAATGCTGTATGCCTCTTTCTTTTTCCAAAAGCCCGCAAGGGCCGTTCAGCAATCAGAGCCGCAGAGTGCTGGCTCAAAAATCTTACACTCCTATTATAACAAGGCTGTCAATGGGAAACCGCCTTTTTTGATGAGAAAATTGTAACTTTTTTTGCAGTTTGGCTGCGTTTTCAGAAAACGCTGCCTCCCGGACACAAAAAAGCCCCCGGAACGGGGGCAGAACGCATAGAACCCATACAAAAACACAGCCCCGCTTTGGCGAAGGAGAAGCCAAAGCGGGGCTGTATTCAATGAAGGAGAAATGATGGGAATATCAGGTTACAGATTCAGCTCAAACTGTTCTGCCGTGATTGTTGCTTTGCCATCGGCAGCAAAGGTGATGCCATCGGCAGACTGGGGGGTGTAGATCCATGCGGTCATGGTCTGCTCACCATCGTTGGCGAAAACTTCGATGCTGTTTTTATCCAGCAGGATGCGGAGCTTGAGTGCACCGTTCTGGCTGCGCACCTTGCAGCTGCGGCGGTGAACGATGTCGGCACGGGAACCGGCATAGCTGCGATCCAGCGTCAGCTCGGAAGTGTAGGGATCGTAGGTCAGGCTGGTGTGATGGTCTGCGTCAGCAGCCAGCTTCAGGGTAAAGGAGCGGTATTCGCCGGGCTGCACCGTGACGGTCAGGTCGGCCACACGGCCCTTGATGCCTTCCAGAGAAGTTTCGCTTTGCACCGTCACATTTTCGTGGAAGGTGCGCTTACCGTGAACGGCATCCAGCTCCCGCACGGGGGTCTGAACAATGCGTCCGTCCTTGATATGCAGCTCCCGGGGGCAGATGGTCTGCCCGAACCACTTGCAACCCTGGGGCTTATCCTCGGTGTCCGACCAGGTCTGCAGCCATGCCGTCATGATCCGGCGGCCATCCGGGGCAAGGGTGGTCTGGGTGGCGTAGAAGTCGATGCCGCCGTCCATCAGCTGCACATTTTCCTTGGTGAAGGTGTGGGTGGCTTGGTCGTAGCTGCCGATGAAGGCAATGACGTTGTGACCGTTGTGGAACTCGCCCTTGGGCAGCATCTCCATGGGGCCGAGCATCAAGACCTGCTTGCCGTCCAGCGGAAAGAAGTCCGGGCACTCCCACATTTTGCCGTACTGATTGTTGCAGCGTTCCAGCACCGTGACAAAGTGCCAGTCGAAGCCGTCCTTGCTCTGGAACAGTGCCGCTGCGCCGCTGCCGTCCTCGGCCAGGCAGACGGTGACGGCGGAGTAGGTGCCGTCGGCCTCACGCCAGATCTTGGGGTCCCGGAAGTCGAACCTGCTGAAGCCTTCCGGCAGGTCTTTCTGGGTCAGCACCGGGTTGCAGGCAGGCTTTTCGTAGTTGAGACCGTCACCGATGGCAATGCTCTGGGTCTGGATGTCCCGCATCTCCCCATTGGGCTGCTTTTCTGCCACCACGCTGGTGTACATCAGCAGCTGCTTGCCGTCATCCATCTCGGTGGCAGAGCCGGAGAAACAGCCGGGGCCATTGTCTGCCGGGGAATCCGGTGCAAGCGCACAGGGCAGATACTCCCAGTGCAGCAGGTCGGTGCTGACGGCGTGACCCCAGTGCATGGGCGCCCACCGCACATCGTAGGGGTTATACTGATAGAACTGGTGATACTTCCCTTTGTAATAAGAGAAACCGTTGGGGTCGTTCAGCCAGCCCACATAGGGGGTCATGTGGTAAGCAGGGCGTTCCGCCGGGGAAATGGCAGCGCCGTGCTCGGCCTCGTAGGCACGGGCTTTTTGTAAAGTCAAATCGTTCATGGAATCCTCCAAAGGAAAGAATTCTTATGCGTAGTAAGCATCCAGATATTTCTGCATAATGCCCAGATAGTCGGACAGGCCGTAGTCTTCCAGCTTGCTCAGATATTCGTTCCACTCTGCATCCGTAGTGCCGTTCATGATCCAGTCGGCCTTCTGCGTATTCATGTAGGTCTGCAGATCTGCCTGCAGGTTAGAGACCTGCTCGGTGTCCTCGCTGCTCATAAAGACATTGGGATAGACATAATCGTTGTTCATATCCGGGGTGTAGATCTCCTTGATCCAGTCCAGACGGTACTGTGCATCGTCCGGGCAGGTAACGTATACACCATAGTAATCATCCAGAACCGCCAGAGGCCCGCCGACACACTGCGCCTCACGGACTTCCACGGGAGAAGCATCGCCCAGAGGAGCGTGCTTCAGCATGGGCTCGCCCTTATCGTTGGTGGACAGTTCAAAAATGTTAAAGCCTTCCGCATCGCCGTAGGTACCCCAGTTGTTCTGAGGAGACTGGAGGGGCGCGTACATCTGATCCAGCCATGCACAAACCAATGCGGGGTTATCCGCCTTTGCGGTGACAACGCATCTGCCGCGGGCAAAGCCGCTGGTGAAAGAGCCGTTCTGCGGAGTGATATTCCGGGTATCAGCGGTCAGGGCAGGCAGCGGCTCCCAGTCGGTCAGGTTGTCAATGTTGGCAACATCCCAGCTGAAGCAGACGCCATAGCGGCCAGCCTTGCCCTTGGAAACATAGGTGGACCACTCCTGCGTGAAGCACTCCGGGTCGATGAGCTTCTCGGCATACAGCTTGTGCAGCCAGTCCAGACCATCGCGGTAGCCCTGCTGGGTGGCGGCACAGATGACTTTCCGGTCGTTGGTAACGGCAATATGACGGTCTTTGTCTGCATCGCCGTAGCCTTCGCCAAAGCCATTGATGAGGATGCTGGGGTCCTGATCGCCGTTGTTGACGATGCAGGACATGGGGATGATGTCGCCGTCAATGCCATACTCTGCCTTGATAGAAGCGGCGTTATCACGGAATGCCATCAGCACCTGCTCAAACTCGTCCACCGTGGTGGGCATCGACAGACCGAGGAAGTTCAGCCACTTGGTATTGATGAAGCTCATGTTGCCAATGGTCTGGATGGCGGTCTTTTCTGAGCCGAGCTGCTCGATCCAGGGCAGTGCCCAGATGTGGCCATCGCTGTCGGTGCACATGGTGCGGTACTCCGGGTACTGCTCAAAGACCTTCTGGAGATAAGGCATATTGTTGTCAATGTAGTCTTCCAGATTGAGGATGACACCCTGGTCTGCGTAGCGCAGCAGATTGCTGTCGGTAAAATCAGCAGTAAAAACAAAATCCGTCAGGGTGTTGGGGTTGGACATATTCAGGGTGATCTTATCGCTCCACTGGTCGGACTGGATGGCGGTCCAGTCGATGTGCACATTGGTCTGCTCTTCCAGACGCTTGAAGATGGTGCGGTTGTTCGGCTCGGGTTCGCTGCCCACAGGGAAGCTGGTCATACCGGTAAAGGTGACCTTTTCGGACAGCGGAAATGTAACGGCACCGGTCACGTCCACAGCTGCGGCAGCAGAATCGCCGCTGCCGGTGGATTTGCCGCCACAGGCAGACAGAGCAGCGGCAGAGCCCGCCAGAGCGCAGACCTTGAGGAAGTTGCGGCGAGAGATCAGCTTTTTCATGGTATTTTCTCCTTTTTTATGTTTCTTTTTCGTGTAACAGATGAGCGTACCGGCTCATAAAAATCTGGAATATCCTCAGCCCTTAATGGAACCAGCCATGATGCCGGCATCAAAATACTTCTGGAAGAAGGGATACATCACCAGCAGCGGCAGACTGGAAATAATAATGGTTGCATATTTGAGCAGCTCTGCCATCTTCGCACGTTCGGCAGTGCTCTGGATATCTGCGATCATGCCGGATTCCGGCTGGCTCTGGATCAGGATGGAACGCAGCACCAGCTGCAGCGGCTGCTTCGATGCGCTGTTCAGGTAGATCATGGCGTCAAAGTAGCTGTTCCACATTGCCACGAACTGCCACAGGGCCAGAACTGCCACCACCGGCATACAGACGGGCAGCAGGATCTTGAAGAAGTAAAGCATCTCGCTGGCTCCATCCACATCCGCAGCTTCGCGCAGCTCACGCGGGATGCCTTGATAATAGGTACGGGCAATGATCATGTTCCACACGCTGAATGCTCCCGGCAGAATGACCGCCCACATGGAATCCAGCAGACCCAGATTGTTGATGAGCAGGTAGGTGGGGATCAGACCGCCGCTGAAAAACATCGTGATCACAAACAAGGTGTTGAAGATCGTTTTGCCTTTGAAGTCCGGCAGCGACATGGGATAAGCGGCAAGCATCGTCACAGCGACCGAGATGATGGTGAAGATGATCGAGTAAAGTACTGCGTTCCTGAAGCCGACCCAGATCTGCTTGTCCGAAACGACACGCTGGTAAGCATCCAGACTCCACTTGCTGAAATCAAAGGAGATGCCCTTGTTTTGCAGAGTGACCGGGTCCATAAAGGACGCGATGACGATGTAGATCATCGGAACGATGATCGCCAGCAGGAACAAGCCCAGAAGTGCGTAGCCGCAGTACAGGATGATCTTATCTTGTCTGGTGTAGAGGGCCATTTTTGATTTTTTCTGTTTTGCCATGGTAAACCCCTCCTTACAAGCCCTTGCCATCGTTCATTTTGGCAACGACCTTGTTCACTGCGATCAGCAGGATGACGTTGACAACGGTGTTGAACAGACCGACTGCCGTGGAGAAGCTGTAATCGCCGTCCAACAGGCCCTTTTTATAAACGTACGTTGCAATGATCTCGGCAGTGTTCAGGTTCAGGTCCGTTTGCAGGGCATAGGCTTTTTCAAAACCGATGCTCATGATGTTGCCTGCCTGCAGGATGAACTGAATCACGACCATATCCTTAATGGCGGGCCACTCCACCGTCATGATCTGCTGGATCAGGTTTGCGCCGTCGATCATCGCAGCTTCCTTCAGATCTTTGCTGGCGTTAGAAAGGGATGCGGTGTACATGATGGATGCCCAGCCGGCACCCTGCCAGATGCCGCTGATGATGTAGATGGGGCGGAACGCTTCCGGCAGCGTCATGAAGTTGATGCTGGTGTGAAGCAGGCCGTTCACCGGACCGGTGACACTCAGCAGCACCCGGACGATGCCGCACAGCACGATGACCGAGATGAAGTTGGGCATATACAGCACCAGCTGCACCTTCTGCTTGATCTTCTTGCTCTCAATACGGTTGAGCAGGAATGCCAGCAGGATGGGGATCGGGAAGCCCCACAGCAGACCGTAGACGCTCAGTTTCAGGGTGTTGATCAGATAGCGCTGGAAGTCCGGCGAGGACATGAAGCGGGTAAAGTTTTTGAAGCCTACCCACTCGCTGCCCCAGATGCCTTTGAAGGGATTGTACTTCTGGAACGCGATCAGCACACCGCCCATGGGAGCGTACTTGAACACCAGCGTCAGCACCACGGCAGGCAGCAGGAACAACAGGTAAAGCTGCCAATGCCGCTTGATGTAGACCCATGTGTTGTGCAGCTTGCGTTCTGCTGCCAGCACAGCCGTTTCCGACGAGGCTGTCTTTGCTTTCATGAATCATTCTCCTCCTTTTTGATTTGTTTGCCGCTTGATTTGCATTTTACATTTGCACCTTTGAATTTTGCACTTTTTACTTTGATTGTGCAAATGTAAAACTCTGTAATTCATTTATACCACGCAAGCAAGCGAATGTCAACGATAATTCATAGTATATATCAAGAAATACTGTGGATTTGTACAGATGCACAAATTCGAAAGTGCGCAAATATGCAAAATGATGATTTGCATTTTTACGTTTGACTAATTTGTGCATTTGCACTATACTGGAGTCATAAAGAACAAGATCCGTCACCAGACTTTATCTATAAAAAAAGAACATCCGCTCCTATATTATAAAGAAAGAGGATGACTTATGGCAACCAAGGTCACCATTCAGGATATTGCAAACGAACTGCAGCTTTCCCGCAACACAGTTTCAAAGGCCATCAACAACACCGGTGTGCTGGCAGATGCCACACGGGAGAAGATCCTGCGCAAAGCCGCCGAAATGGGCTATAAGCAGTTCGCCTATCTGCCGCTGTTTCAGGAAGACGCTGCAAAAGCAGCAGAGCCTTTCATTCTGCCGAGTGACAAACGGGAGATCGCCATGCTGACGACCCAGTTTCTGAGCAGCTCTCACTTTTCCTCCACGATGCTGGATCGTTTCCAGTCGGAAATCAACCATCTGCACAGCGGCATGACCATTCATCGCATTTCTCCCATAGAGCTGAAAGAGAAAAAACTTCCATCTTCTCTCAACATCCAGCGCACAGCTGGCATCATCTGCTTTGAAGTATTCGACTATGACTACGCACAGATGTTGTGCGATCTGGATCTTCCGCTGCTGTTTGTAGACAGCCCTGTGATGAATATGCGTCCTCCTCTTAAAGCTGACCGCCTTTATATGGAAAACCGCATTGAAATCCAGAATGCGGTGACACACATGGTCCAGCGCGGCAAAAAACGCATCAGCTTTGCGGGGGATAAAAACCACTGTCAGTCCTTCTTTGAGCGTTATATGGCTTATAGGGATGCAGTGGAGCATTTTGGTCTGACAGAGGGCCTGAGTACCTGTGCGATGCCATCGGGACAGCAGAACTATCCGGTATCCCTGTACGAAACCATCCGTCGGTTCAAAACGATGCCGGATGCCTTTGTCTGCGCCAATGACTTTGTTGCCATGGATCTGGTCAAGGCATTGGATGAGCTGGGGTATTCGGTTCCCGATGATATCTGGGTCTGCGGCTTCGATGACAGTCAGGAGGCTTCCTACTTTGCCCCCCGTCTGACTTCGATCCATATCCATGGACAGATCATGGGCTACACCGCTGCCAATCTGCTTATGACCCGCATCGAAGAGCCATCGCTGAACTATCGCACCGTCTATACGGAAACCAACCTGATCCTGCGCGAATCCACAGGAGATTGAGCGAAAGGAGAACCCCCATGCGTGACCTGTGCAATACGGACAAGCCGCTGTTTGCTGTGCTGACGAAATTAACTTACAGTGCTTACCTGAACATCTTATGGCTCGTGTGCAGCCTGCCCATCGTTACCATAGGGGCTTCTACGACCGCCTTGTTCTACGTCACACTCAAAATGGCGGAAGATCGGGACGATGGTCTGACCCGGATGTTTTTTAAGGCGTTCCGGGAAAATTTTAAGCCCGCCACAAAACTCTGGCTGATCCTGCTGGCAGTCGGCAGTTTCCTGGCTGCGGATGGCTTTGTGCTGCGCCGAATGTGGAGCGAAAACATTTTCTGGACGCTGCTCACTGCAGTGCTTATTGGTGCAGCAGTTCTGTACGGCATCGTTCTGCTGTATACCTTTCCTCTGCTGGCACGGTTTGAAAACACCACCTTCGGCATCCTGAAAACAGCGTTTCTCGTGGGTGTCCGGTATCTGTTTTGCACCCTGCTGATGGCGGCGATCTATGGCATCATGGGGTACGTCATAGTGTTTGTGTTCACGCCTGCATTCCTGCTGGGCATGGGCTTCTGCGCCATGCTCTGCTCCTTTCTGATGCTTCGGATCCTCTATCTGATTGGTGGAGACCCTGATGCAGTACACGAGGAATACGACCATGACGAAAACTGACCGGGATACGCTCCGCTCCCTCCATGGGCGCAAAAAGTGGGAGCACATCTGGGCATATTACAAGCTGCCCATTGCGATCGTACTCATCGTCGTCTATATCCTCGGGTATGCAGCCTACCGCCATGTGACGAAAAAAGAGGATGTGCTATACCTTGGTCTGGTAAATATCACTGCCGGGTCTGATCTGACAGAACAGCTTACCACCGGCTTTGCCGAGGCGCAGGGTCTGACCAAAAAGCAACAGGTCGATCTGCTGTCTGGCTTGCTGCTCAGCGAGAGCGAACGCGCAGAGGAGCAGTATGTATATGCTTCGGAGATGAAGCTGCTGGGTGCAGTCAGTGCCCAGCGGTTGGATGTTGTTCTGATGGACGAATATGCACGGGATCGACTGCTGGCAGATGATTATTTTCTCGATCTGCGGACACTGGATGCGTCTTTCCATGCACTGCCGGGTCTGAACGCCGGTGGGACCGTGCTGGATATTTCGGACACGCCGTTTGTCAGGCAGGCAGGTTTTTCTGGCAAGGTCTATCTTGGGGTGGTGCAGAATGCACCGCACCCGGAGCGTGCAGCCGCTTACATTCATTATCTGTTCCAGCGGTGATCGTTGGGTTTTAGCTTATAGGATAAAAATAAGGAGAAAACG
>ENA-UONY01000181-UONY01000181.1-human-gut-metagenome-genome-assembly--contig:-CS9-NODE-181-length-90227-cov-32.660382_pt1 | contig 90227 bp, 82 predicted proteins | sample MGYA00242465_ERZ724012 | MGnify/ENA metagenome assembly ERZ724012 | reverse complement strand
TGACAGGCAGTTGCCGTGTCATTTTTCGAAAACTGTTTTACGGATACCCAGCAAATGGGCAGCCCCCTTTTTATGCTGAGATATGTTCGCGCAGGCTAACTGCCTGCAACATTGGTTCAACTGAGAAGGAAAAAGAAGAAACCATGAAAAACACGAAGATGAAACAGAGCATTGCAGCGCTGGCCATGGCCGCTGTCGTTGCAGTGAGCCTGCTGGGCTACGGCTGCGGCAGCAAGTCCGCCTCCACCACCGGCGCTGGTGCTACCGGCGATTTTACCGGCACTGCCAAGGGCTTTGGCGGCGATGTTACCGTTACCCTGACCCTGACCGACGGCAAGATCACCGGCTGCACCGCTGAGGGTGCCGATGAGACCGAGGGCGTGGGCTCCAAGGCAATCGAGCAGCTGCCCGGCGAGATCGCCGAGAGCGGCAGCATCGAAGTAGATGGCGTGTCCGGTGCTACCATCACCTCCAATGCCATCAAGGAGGCAGCCGCTGCTGCCATCACCGCTGCTGGTCTGAAGCCTGAGGATTTCCAGACCGCTGTGGAGAACAACGCTGAGCCTGCTGAGGACTCTACTGTTGATACCGACATCGTCATCGTGGGTGCAGGCGGCGCAGGTATGACCGCTGCCCTGACTGCCACCAGCGAGGGCAAGAGCGTTGTCATCGTGGAGAGCCAGTCCATGGTGGGCGGCAACTCCGTGCGCGCTACCGGCGGCATGAATGCCGGCAAGACCGTGTATCAGGATGAGAACGAGTTTGCCGAGGGCGCAGGTGTCGAAAAGACCCTGAAGGCTGCTGCTGAAAAGTATGCTGATAACGAGACCATCACCGCTCTGGCTGCTACCGTGGCCGAGCAGTGGGCTGCTTACCAGGCCAACCCCACTGGCTACTTTGACAGCGTTGAGCTGATGGAGCTGGATACCATGATCGGCGGCAAGGGTATCAATGACCCTGCTCTGGTGGAGACCCTGTGCTCCAACAGCGCTGATGCCATCGACTGGCTGGGTGAGCAGGGCATCACCCTGAACAGCGTCTCCTCTGCAGGCGGCGCATCTGTCAAGCGGATCCACCGCCCTGTGAATGAGGAGGGCAAGGTCGTCTCTGTGGGCGCTTACATGGTGCCCCTGCTGGAGGAGGACTGCCAGAAGGCTGGTGTCCAGATGATGCTGAACACCACCGCCACCGAGATCCTGACCGATGACAACGGCGCTGCTGTTGGCATCAAGGCCACCGGCGCTTCCGGTGAGACCATCACCATCAACGCCAAGGCCGTGATCCTGACCTCCGGCGGTTTCGGCGCAAACATGGATATGGTCGTTGAGTACAAGCCCGAGCTGAAGGGCTTTATGACCACCAACGCCCCTGGCATCCTGGGCCAGGGCATCAAGATGGCACAGGCCATCGGTGCTGACACCGTGGATATGGACCAGATCCAGATCCACCCCACTGTCCAGTACGACAGCGCTTCTCTGATCACCGAGGGCCTGCGCGGCGACGGTGCTGTGCTGATCAATTCCGAGGGCAAGCGCTTCATTGACGAAGTCAGTACCCGTGACGTTGTCTCCGCCGCTGAGATCGCTCAGCCCGGCAGCTACAGCTGGCTGATCATTGATCAGAAGATGGTCGATGATTCCAGCGTCATCCAGGGCTACATCAAGAAGGGCTACACCGTGACCGGTGAGACCTATGAGGAACTGGGCAAGGCAATGGGCGTTGATGAGGCTGCTTTTGCCGAGACCATGAACACCTGGAACGGCTATGTTGAGGCCAAGAACGACCCCGACTTTGGCCGCACCAGCTTTGCAGACAAGCTGGATACCGCTCCCTACTATGCCATCAAGGTCACCGCAGGCGTGCACCACACCATGGGCGGCCTGAAGATCAACACCAACACCGAAGTCCTGAACGAGAACGGCGAGATCATCCCCGGCCTGTTCGCAGCAGGTGAGGTGACCGGTGGTGTCCACGGCGCAAACCGTCTGGGCGGCACTGCTGTCTCTGACTTCGTTGTCTTTGGCCGCATTGCAGGCGCAGCTGCAAGCAAGTACGCTGCATGAAACGCCTGAAAAGCTGGCAGAAAAACCTGATCTTTGCGGCCGTGGTGCTGGCCGCGGCAGCACTCCTGTTCGTGCTGTACCGTGCCAACGCCCCCAAAGCGGAGCCGCTGGTGGCCGTGGTCGATTTCGGCGACGGCATTACCGAGACGATCCCGCTGGACGAGGACCACGATTATCTGTATGATGTGGGCGATTACATCGTGCATCTGCAGGTAAAGGATGGGGCCATCGCCTTCCTCGACAGTCAGTGCCCGGACCATGTGTGCGAGCAATTCGGCTGGCTGAGCGAGCAGGATGCCTGGGCCGCCTGTGTCCCCGCCGGGGTCTATGTAACGGTGCAGGCCGCAGAAACAGAATAAAACAAAGAGGCCGCCGTGCAGGAGATGATCCTGCACGGCGGCCTTGTTGTATAGGGAAAAATGTTATTTCACGTATTTGCCCTCGCAGATATTCTTGCAGCAGGCGCTGATGGGGAACCAGCAGCAGTCCCGGCAGATATCGGCCAGCATCTCGGGGGTGGCTTTGGCATCGATCTCCCGGATGAGGGCCTGGTAGTCGTATTCCTTTTCCTCCAGCCCGAAATACTCCACGGTCTTGCGGTCGTACCGCTTGACCTTTTCCTGTGTGTCGCACAGGTCGGTGCCCAGCATGTTGGGGCAGCAGGAACAGAGAGTGTCGGTGGAGAAGGTGAGCTGGATCTTCGTCCCGGGCACCTCCCGCAGCTGGTGGACGACATCATTCATGTGCTCCACAAAGGCTTCGCTGTAGCCATGGCCGGAGTAGCCCTGGGTGCAGAGCAGGTGATGCGGACGCAGTACGATGCTCATGCCTTTTTTACCCCCGGGATCCGCTTCCGGATGTTCAGGCCCAGCACGCAGGCCAGCACAGCCTTGATGATGGCGGTGGGGATGAAGGGAAGAACGCAGGCGGAAACGGCCACAGACACGGTGCTGTGGGCGACGATCACGAACAGGATGACACCCACGATATAGTTGACCACAGTGCCCACGACAACCGCCACGGGGAAAGCACCCTTGAAAGCATCCCTGTGCTCCACGCCCAGGCCGATGATGTAGGCCATGATGGGGAAGGAGATCAGGAAGCCGCCGGTGGGGCCGACAAACTTGTCGATGCCGCCGGAGAAGTTGGCCAGCACGGGCACGCCCACAGCGCCCAGCAGCAGGTAAACAAGCGTGGCAATGGCGGACAGCTTGGAGCCCAGCACCACAGCCGCCAGCGTGATGGCGAAGGTCTGCATGGTCATGGGCACACCCAGCGGCATGGGGATGGAGATCTGTGCCATCACGGCAATGACGGCGGCAAACAGGCCCGCGTAGCAGATATCGCGCACCGAGAACTTACTGGTCTGATTCATAGAAAAAATCCTCCTCTGGTTTGGTACAAACAACGTCCCGATTAAACCAGAAAGCGGCGGACAGGTCAACTTGCGATTTGCACAAAGGTTTACAATCTGTGAAAATTTGCTGAAAAGCGTTCAAACGAAATTTGGACGCTTGTGTATCCGGGTAAAATGCGATACACTACACCTATACATAGGAAAGGAATCTGACAGGCCGCCCCCGGCGGGCCTGAATCTGATAGGAGGAACATGATGATCTGGAATAAGAAGAAGGACGGCGCGGAGAACCCGGGTGCGGAAACGCCTGCGGCACAGACAACCAAGGCCCCGGTGCTGTTTTTGCAGAAGAACTGGAAATGGCTCGTGCCGGTGGTTTGTGTGGTGATCGCGGGCGGTGTGTTTTTGCTCAAGCCCAAGAGCGCCAGCACCACAGCCGTGGACCCCAGCTATCTGGAGGCCAGCCCTGAAGTGCGGGATGTCTCCAATACCCTGAGCGGCACCGGTACCCTGAACCCTGCCAACACCTACACCGTGAAATCTCTGGTGGAAGGCAAGGTGCTCACCGGCGAGTTTGAGGAGGGCGACGTGCTGGATGAGGGGAGCATCCTCTACACGCTGGACAGCTCGGATGCTTCCACCAATTTTGAAAAGGCTGAGATCGCCATGCAGCAGGCACAGCGCAGCTATGACAAGGTGGTGGACCGCCAGTATGTGCGTGCCGAAGTGGATGGCACCGTGAGCACCCTGAAGGTCGCCAAGGGCGACGAGGTGACCAGCGGGCAGGAGGTCGCCATCATCCGCGACAGCTCCAAAATGCTGCTGACGCTGGAATTCCCCGCTGCCGATGCCGCCAATTTCAGCGTGGGCCAGACCGCCCAGGTGACGCTGGACGGCACCTTTGAGCAGCTGGACGGCACCGTGACCAGCGTGACCGGAACGGATGCCCTGAGCACCGGCAACCTGCTCACCCGCACCGTGACCATTGCCGTGCAGAACGCGGGCGGCCTGACCACCGCGCAGGCGGCCACCGCCTCCATCAACGGGGTCAGCTCCATCGGTTCTGCCACCTTTGGCTATCAGGCGGAGCGTACCCTGACCGCACAGGCTGCAGGTACTGTGACCTCCATCCATGTGCAGGAGGGCCAGACCGTTGCCAAGAACGATATCCTGATCGAGCTGAGCGGCGATGACCTGACCGAGAGCATCCAGTCTGCCTCTGAGACCCTGCGCAGCGCTGAGATCTCCCTGCAGAACCTGCAGGATACCATGGCCAACTATACCGTAACCTCTCCCATCAGCGGCACCATCATTGAAAAGGATGCCAAGGTGGGCGATGCGGTCAAATCCGGCGATACCCTCTGCGTCATCTACGACCTGAGCTATCTGGAAATGGTTATCAACGTGGACGAACTGCAGATCAGCTCCCTGTCTGTGGGCCAGAAAGTGCAGATCACAGCCGATGCCGTGCAGGATAAGAACTATGTGGGCACCGTGACCCGCGTCTCCATGAAGGGCGCTTCCAACGGCGGTACCACCACCTACCCGGTGACCATCCGCATTGACGAGACCGACGGCCTGCGCCCCGGCATGAACGCCAACGCTGAGATCGTGGTGGCTGAGGCTGCCAATGCCCTGACCGTGCCCAATGCGGCCATCGTCCGGGGCGGCTATGTGCTGGTGACCCAGGATTCCCCCAGCGCTTCCAAGGCGGATACCACCATGGAGGCACCCGAGGGCTTTGTCTATGTGGCCGTCAAGACCGGTGTCAGCGACGATGATTACACCCAGATCGTCAGCGGCATCCAGGAGGGGGACACCATTGGTTACGACCCCAACTCGGTCAGCAGCGACAGCTACTACTATGACGATGGCAGCAGCATGATGATCTTCTGATGGGAGGATGGAATGAGCGCTCTGATCGAATTTGATGCGGTCTGCAAGTATTACCAGATGGGCGACACCACGGTAAAAGCTGCCGACCACATCACCATGAAAATAGAAAAAGGCGAGTTTGTTGCCATTGTGGGCCAGTCCGGCTCCGGCAAGTCCACCTGCATGAACATCATCGGCTGTCTGGATGTGCCCACGGCGGGCACCTACCGACTGAACGGCCGGGATGTGGGCAAGATGAGCCGGAACGAGTTGGCCTCCATCCGCAACGAGATGCTGGGGTTCATCTTCCAGCAGTATAATCTTCTGCCCAAATTAAACTTACTGGAAAACGTGGAGGTGCCGCTGGTCTATGCGGGCATCCCCCGCGCCGAGCGCCACCGCCGGGCCCGCGAGGTGCTGGAGCAGGTGGGGCTGGGCGATAAGCTGAAAAACAAGCCCAACCAGCTTTCGGGCGGCCAGCAGCAGCGCGTATCCATCGCGCGGGCGCTGGTGCGCAACCCGGCGATCATTCTGGCGGATGAGCCCACCGGCGCGCTGGACAGCCACACCGGCCGCGAGGTGCTGGGAATGCTGCAGGACCTGCATGGGCAGGGCCATACGGTGGTGCTCATCACCCATGACAACTCCATTGCCGTGCAGGCCGACCGCATCATCCGGCTGGAGGATGGTCAGGTGGTCTACGATGGCGACTCCCGCGCGCCGGAAGCCATCGTCCAGCCGACGCTGAACTTTGAACCGGCAGAACAGGAGGGGAACAAATGATCATTGAGACCTTCCGTCAGGCCCTCCAGAACGTGTGGAGCAACAAGCTCCGCACCTTTTTGACCATGCTGGGCATCATCATCGGTGTCATGGCGGTCATCGTCATCGTGGGTCTGGGCAACGGCATGACCCAGAGCATGCGGGACAGCTTTTCGGCGCTGGGCACGAATGCCCTGTCCATTCAGGTCTGGGGCTACGGCTCCCGCACCGCCTCGGTGGAGGATGTGTATAAGATCGCGGATAAGAACAAGGAGCTCATCTCCGCAGTCTCGCCCCAGATCGATTTCAGCAACAACACCCCCAAGGTGGGCACCACGACCTACCGCTACGGCACCAGTGTTTACGGTGTGGACGAGCACTACGCCGAGATGAAAAACTATACCCTCGCCCAGGGGCGCGGCCTGCAGTACATGGACATCAAGGACAACAAGCAGGTCTGCATCATTGGTGATTACCTCAACCGGGCGGCCTACGGCGGCAACGCGGTGGGCCAGACCATCAAGCTGGGGGCCTACAAGTTCCGGATCGTGGGCGTGCTGAACGCCAAGGTGACGGACAAGAACATGCAGCAGGGCTCCGACGATGACTGCATCTATCTGCCCTACACCACGGCCATGCGGCTCTCCAACCAGTCCAGTGCCAAAAACTTTGTTGCAATTATGACGGACGAGAGCCGGGCCAACGAGGCCAAGGCGGTGGTGGAAAGCGGCCTGTACGACCTGCTCAAGAGCGACAACGCTTACTACATCTACAGCGCCAGCGAGTGGCTGGAAGAGATGAACGAGATGATCAACATGGTCATCATCATCCTTACCGGCATTGCCAGCATCTCGCTGCTGGTGGGCGGCATCGGCATTATGAACATCATGCTGGTGTCGGTGACCGAGCGCACCCGGGAGATCGGCATCCGCAAGGCACTGGGTGCCAAGGAGCGGGTGATCCTGTCGCAGTTTGTGGTGGAAGCTGCCACCACCTCCGCACTGGGCGGCGTGCTGGGCATCGTCCTTGGCTATATCGTGTCCATGGCGGCAAACCGCATCCTGCCCATGATCTCCAGCGACATTGATGTGACCGTCAGCCCCTCGTTCAACTCCATCGTGGTGGCCTTTGGCATCTCGGTGGGCATCGGCGTGCTGTTCGGTTATCTGCCCGCCAAGCGCGCCGCAAGGCTCAACCCCATTGAAGCGCTGAGATATGATTAAACCTCTCACCGCTTCGGTCTGGCTTTGCCAGCGCCTTGCGGAGCTCCCCTAATAGGGGCAACAACGACGACCGCCGCCAGTGGCGGATGAAGGGAGGAGTTGTTGGGGCCGCGGCCAGCAGGATGCAAGTGCAAGGCTTTGCACGAAGCAGACGCTGGGAGCCGCAACCCGGAATACATTAGAAACTATTTTAAGGAGGATTTTCCATGAAAAAGCGAATCCTTGCATTTCTGCTGGCGGTAAGCATTGCCGTGTCGATGCTGGTGCTGCCGGCATCGGCAGCGGGCAACGCTAACACGGCGGTCCAGCTGTCCATCACGCTGAACGCGATGGACAGCAGCCAGCAGGCAGCTCTGAACGCTGTGGTCACCCGCGGTGCGCTGGCCCGGATGCTGGTGTCCTACTCCACCTACCGCGAGAGCGTGGGCTCTCAGGGCACGGTGGGCACCCTGTTCACCGACCTGCCCGGCACTTCGCCCTATGCCCCCTATGTCCGCATTGCGGTGCAGAACGGCTGGATGAACGGCTACACCGACGGCTCTTTCCGGCCCGACAACGCCGTGACGCTGGAAGAGGCTGTCACGGCCATCCTCAAGCTGATGGGCTATAAGATGACCGACCTGAGCGGCTCTTTCCCCAACGCACAGCTGAACAAGGCCAGTGAGCTGGGTCTGCGCAATCAGGTGGACCGCAGCCAGGGCGAGGTGCTCAACTACGAGGAGTGCGCCCTGCTGTTCTACAACGCCCTGACGGCCAACGCCGCCAGCGGCAGTGCCTACGGCAGCAGCCTGGGCTTCACGATCTCCAACGGTCAGGTGGATACCTCCAGCGTCATGCTCAAGAGCCTGAAGGGCCCCTTTGTGGCGGGCGATACGGTCCAGCTGCCCTTTGTTCCCAAGATGGTCTACCGCAACGATAAAGCGTCGGAATCTGCGGAACTGAACAAATACGATGTGTATTATTACAGCGAGAGTTTACAGACGTTGTGGGTCTACACCCGCCGCGCCGCTGGCCGCATCACGGCAGTTTCGCCCAGTGCCAGCGCCCCCACCAGTGTAACGGTGGCAGGCACCAGCTATACGCTGGGTTCCTCTGCGGTGGCCTCCCAGGTGTCCTCCCTCAACGGCGGCGGCGTGGGCGAGGTCGTCACCCTGCTGCTGGGCATGAACAATGAGGCTGCCGGGATCGTGACCGGCGAGGAAGCCGACAGCGTGTTCTACGGTGTCGTGCAGACCGCCACCCGCAGTCTGGTGGAAGAGAACGGCGCGGATGTTCTGCAGAAAGTCTCCGTCATGTGCACCGATGGCATTGCCCGCACTGTGAACGTGGACAAGAGCCTGAACTTTCCGCAGGGGTGGCTGGTAGAGATCAAGGTCACCCCGGAGGGCGAGAGCGTGGAACACATCGATGACCGCCGCGTCAACGGCACCATCAATACCAATGCCACTGCGCTGGGCGCTGCCGCCCTGGCCGACGATGTAGAGATTCTGGATACGACTTCGGAGGGTGTGGCTGGGACGGTTCGTCCCAGCCGCCTATCGGGGGTAACACTGAGTGACCTCGATGTCCGCTACTATACCGTCAACGATGCCGGACAGATCGACCGGCTCATCCTGAACGATGTGACCGGCGACCTGTGGAGCTACGGCGTGCTGGACGACGTGAAAAATCTGGCCATGAATTATTCTGACCTGAAGAGCCTCGTCACCAGCATTGCGGCGGGAGATTCCGCTTCCGGCACCACGACCACGACAGGCACCACCACCGGAGCGGCCACGGGCGGCACCGACGGCTCCGGCTCTACCTCGGATACCACCACCACTGTGACCGGTGCCACGGCGGTAGACCGCCTGTCCAACCTGCTGGTGCCCACCACCAGCGAGATCCTGTGGGGCATCGTCTCGGGCGATATCCTGAGCACGGCCTGGCAGAAGCTGACCAGCAACACCGGCTCCCTGATGAGCATTGGCTTCCAGCAGATCGCGGAGATCACGGGCACCCCCTTCAAGCAGATCTTTAACTACATCGGCGGCGGGGCGACCTATATCTGCTACGTCAACGGCGCGGTGGCCAGCTACACCACGGCCATCAAGTATCCGGTGCTGGCGGGCGGCATTGCCGTGCGGCAGGAGACCACCGGCTCTGTCAAGGCCATGATGCAGCTGATGCCCCTGAAGATCGACAAGGTCGGCGCGGCCTCGGTGCTCTCGGGCAATGAACGCTATGAGATGGCAGACAATGTGCAGGTCTACCTGTGGTACAAGGGCCAGTATTACCCCACCAAGCTGGCTCAGGTGGATGCGGACGGCTACCAGCTGACCGGCTGGTACGATAATTTCGGCTGCACTGCCGGAAAAAAGGTCCGCGTCATCATTGCGGTCAAGAACGACTGATGCTTTATTACAGCGGCCTGAGCCGCACACTGCGGCAGCTGCGCTGGGTGCTTTACCCGCGCCGCTGCCCTTTTTGTGATCGGGTGCTGGGGAACCAGCCTGCCTGCCCGGACTGCGCCGATGGGCTGACAGAGCTGCGCCGTGCACCCTCCATGCGGCTGCGCGGCTCCGAGCACTACCTGGGGCGGCTGGATGGGGCAGCCGCGCCCTACCGATACACCGGCCTTGTCCGCCGCGCGGTGCTGCGGGCGAAATATCAGGGCGCGCCCTGGGCAGCTGTGGAGCTGGGCGTGGAGATGGCCCGCCTGCTCTTTGGCAGCGAGATCAGAATGCATGGTTCTGAGCCCCTGCCCGAACCGGTACCGGGCCTTGACAGGGGTTACGACTGCATCCTTCCGGTACCGGCCTCCAGCAAAAAGCGCGGCTACAATGTGCCGGAGCGGATGGCACAGCCCCTTGCCCGGGCGGTGGGCGTGCCAGTGGTCACGGACGCGCTGACCCGTGCCCGCTCCACCCGGCGGCAGGAGGGACTTTCCCTTGACGAGCGGCTGGCCAATGTGGCGGGTGCCTTCCGGGTGGCACGGCCGGAGGCTGTGGAGGGAAAGCGCATCCTTCTGGTGGACGATGTTCTGACCACCGGAGCCACGGCCTCGGCCTGCGCGCAGGCTCTGCTGGATGCCGGTGCGCAGAGCGTGTTTGCTGTGGCGCTGGCTACGGTGGAGTTTCCGCAGCCGGTGGGCAGCACAACGGCCATTGCCGAAAATGAAGAAGAAATTTGAAAATAGTGCTTGACAAAACACCATTCTTCGGGTATACTGATTGAGCTGTGAGCGACAAGCTCGATCAGATGTCCGGGTGTAGCGCAGTTTTGGTAGCGCGCTTGAATGGGGTTCAAGAGGCCGTGAGTTCGATTCTCGCCACTCGGATTGAAACAAGACCGACGATTTCAAAAGAGATCGTCGGTCTTGATTTTTTATTCGGCTGTTTCTGGTGCGCTGTCCCGGAGGGGCGGGCACCGCTGCAAGGAGGGCGAGTCTATGAATGCTGCACTGCGCCGGGATGCGGATGTGATCCTTCGTTCCAGCCTGAACGCTGTTCTGCCGGATGAGGCGGTGCGCCGCGCGCTGCGGGATCTCCGGCCCGGGAAGGGCCGGGTGCTTCTGGTGGCGGCGGGCAAGGCGGCCTGGCAGATGGCACACGCGGCGGTTGAAACGCTGGGCCGGGTGGATGGCGGCGTGGTCGTGACCAAGTACGGCCATGTGAAAGGTGAGATCCCCGGGGTGACCTGCCATGAGGCGGGCCACCCGGTGCCGGATGCAAACGGTTTTGCGGCCACCCAAAAGGCGCTGGAGCTGGTGCAGGGGCTGACCGCCGGGGATACGGTGCTGTTCCTGCTTTCCGGCGGCGGCAGTGCGCTGTTCGAGCAGCCGCTTGTTCCCGGGGCAGAGCTGCAGGACATCACGAGCCAGCTGCTGGCCAGCGGGGCCGACATTGTGGAGATGAATACCATCCGCAAGCGGCTTTCCGGTGTGAAGGGCGGGCGGTTCGCGCAGCGCTGTGCCCCTGCGCAGGTGTTCAGCATCGTGCTGAGCGACATTCTGGGGGACCCGCTGGATATGATCGCCAGCGGCCCGGCGGTGCCGGATACCTCCACCTGCGCCCAGGCGCTTGCCGTTGCCGAAAAGTATCATCTGGCACTCTCAGCACAGGCCCGGGCCCTGCTGGCGCAGGAAACGCCCAAAACGCTGGACAATGTGACCACCCGGATCACCGGCAGCGTGCGGGAGCTTTGCCGTGCCGCGGCCAGTGCCTGCCGGAATCTGGGATATGAACCGGTTCTCCTGACCGACCAACTCTGCTGCGAAGCACGGGAAGCAGGCAGCTTTCTTGGCTCCATTGTTCGCACCCAGGCAGGGCAGGGGAAAAAGCTGGCCTACATCGCGGGCGGCGAGACCATCGTTCACCTGACCGGAAAAGGGCTTGGCGGAAGAAATCAGGAGCTGGCCCTTGCGGCCGCGCCCGCCATTGCCGGGCTGAACGCGGCGGTGTTCTCTGCGGGCAGCGATGGCACAGACGGCCCCACCGATGCCGCCGGCGGCTATGTGGATGGGGATACCCTTGCCGCGCTGGAGGCCGGGGGCTGGAGCGGATACGCTGCTTTGCAGAACAACGATTCCTACCACGCCCTGAAAGCAGTGGATGGCCTGATCATCACCGGGGCAACGGGCACCAATGTCAACGATGTGGCGGTGGCCCTGATCGGGGAAAAAACACCGCCTGTGAGCCCGGAAGTTTCCCCGGAGTGGTGATTGCATTCCTCCGTTGAGTATGTTATACTGAACAGCGAACTGAATAGAAAACAGCAGGTGCGTACCGCCCGCGGCTCTGGCCGGGGGCAGGCACGTTAAAAGGGAAGCGGGTGCAAATCCCGCACGATCTCGTCACTGTGATAGGGAGTTTACCGCCAGGGTGCAGCTGCACCGGTCACTGGAACGCATGTTCCGGGAAGGCGGCGGTGGATGTTGAGCTTTCAGCCAGGAAACCTGCCCGCTGTTGGTACGGGGGCGCAAGCCCCAGATCACGAGGAATTGGTTGTACCCAAAAAGCCTGAAAAAACTGAAAAGGGCCTTTTTGCTTTGCCATCCCGCAAGCAGAAAGGCCCCTTTTGTTTTGCCGGGCACTCTTTCCTGTACCTTCTGTTCAGCAAAAATCATGTTCAAAAACAGGAAAGGAACGAACAAAAATGAGAAAACGCACCATCCACAAAGCAGCGGCCGCTCTGACCGCTCTGGCCCTCTGCGCCGGTGTACTGACCGGCTGCGGCGGTGCCGCAAGCAGCACCACTGCTTCCAGCACGGCAGGATCTGCTGCCAGCAGCGAGGTTTCCGGCGAGGAGGCTGACGAATTGGCCGCAAAGAACGTTGCAGACCTGATCGATGCCATCTATGTGCAGGAGCGCACCGATGACACCGATGCCCAGTGTGAGGCCGCCAAGGCCGCATGGGATGCCCTGACCGATGCCCAGAAGGAGCTGGTCGAGGGCGAAGAGGCTGACCCTGACTACTTTGGCCGCGACACCGGCGATGCTTCCAAGGACGACAGCCGCAATCAGGACGACATCGGCGAGAATGAGCTGCTGGTGGTCTCCTTCGGCACCTCCTTCAACGACAGCCGAGTGAAGGATATCAAGGGCATCGAGGATGCGCTGCAGGCCGCTTATCCCGATTGGTCTGTCCGCCGCGCCTTCACCGCACAGATCATCATCAACCATGTTCAGGCCCGCGACGGCGAGAAGATCGACAACATGCAGCAGGCTCTGGACCGCGCTGTGGCCAACGGCGTGAAGAACCTGGTCGTCCAGCCCACCCACCTGATGCACGGTGCAGAGTACGACGAGATGATGGAGATGATCGACGAGTACAAGGACAAGTTCGAGAGTGTCGCCGTTGCCGAGCCCCTGCTGGGCGAGGTTGGTGCCGATGCTGCCGTCATCAACGCCGACAAGGAAGCTGTTGCCAAGGCCGTTACCGCTGCTGCTGTGAAGGATGCCGGTTTCGACAGCCTGGATGCCGCTGCTGAGGAGAAGGTCGCCTTCGTCTTTATGGGCCACGGCACCTCCCACACCGCAAAAGTGAGCTACAGCCAGATGCAGACCGCCATGCAGACCCTGGGCTACAGCAACGTGTTCATCGGCACGGTGGAGGGTGAGCCCGAGGAGACAGCCTGCGAGAACGTCATCGAGGCTGTCAAGGCCGCCGGTTACACCAAGGTCATCCTGCGCCCCCTGATGGTCGTTGCCGGTGACCACGCCAACAACGATATGGCCGGTGCGGATGACGATTCCTGGCTGAGCCAGTTCCAGGCCTCCGGTGACTTCGCGTCCGTGGAGTGCCAGATCGCCGGTCTGGGTGAGATCGAGGACATCCAGCAGCGCTACATTGAGCACACCAAAGCCGCCATTGATTCCCTGAACGGCTAATATTCCGCATTCCAATGCCCGAAGGGAGAAATCTTTTCGGGCATTTTTTATGGAGAGCTTCCCCGCATGAGGAGAAACACTCCCATTTCAAATTCTGAATTTTTGAGGTATTTTGTTTATGCACTGCAAACAGTTTGTTTCCCTGTCCGTTGCTTCTCTGATGCTGGCCGCCGTCCTCACCGGCTGCGGCGGGGCTTCTTCCACTGCTTCCTCTGCTGCCAGCTCGGAAGCCGCTTCTGCCGTGAGCGCTGCCGCCGCTTCCGAAAGCACCGAAGCCGCCCTGCCGGACGGCGTATACACGGCTGAGTTCGACACCGACAGCGGCATGTTCCACGCCAACGAAGCCTGCAATGGCATGGGCACCCTGACCGTGGAGAGCGGGCAGATGACCTTCCATGTCAGTCTGTCCTCCAAGAAGATCGTCAACCTGTACGTTGGCATGGCCGCCGATGCCGAGGCCAACAAGGAAGATTGGCTGCTGCCTACCACCGATACTGTCACCTACTCTGATGGCACCTCGGAGGAGGTCTACGGCTATGATATCCCCGTGGCCGCTGTGGACCAGGACTTCCAGCTGGCACTCCTCGGGACCAAGGGCAAGTGGTATGACCACACTGTGAGCATCCGCAATGCACAGCCCAAGGCTGAGGAAGCTGCCGAGACTCCTGCGGACGGTGAATACAGTGTCAATGTGACCCTGGAGGGCGGCTCTGGCCGTGCCACCGTGGAAAGCCCTGCCGCCCTGACCGTGGCGGACGGCAAAATGACCGCTGTCATCCTGTGGAGCAGCCCCAATTATGATTACATGATCGTGGATGGTGAGAAGTATCTGCCCACCAACACCGAGGGCAACTCCACCTTTGAGATCCCTGTTTCTGCACTGGGCACCCCGCTGGCTGTCACTGCCGATACCGTAGCCATGAGCACCCCCCATGAGATCGAGTATACGCTGACCTTTGCGCTGAACTGATGAAACTGACGAGACAACAATTCCTGCGGGTTCTGCCTGCTACAGTACTGGCCCTGTCGGGCTGCGCCGCCTCCGAAACGGCTCCCGCCAGCACAGAAGAATTGGTCTTTGACCATGCCTGTCCGCTGGATTACGCCACACAGTTTACTGTCGACTGCTATGAGGGCGGCTATACCATGCTGACCCTGACCGAATCGGGGGAGCAGTTCCTTGTGACCCCGGAGGATGCCGCTGCGGTGGAAGGCCTGCCCGAGAGCGTGACGGTGCTGCGTCAGCCCGTCCGGAACATCTACCTTGTTTCCACCTCGGTGATGGACCTGTTCCTCGCGCTGGATGGGCTGGACAGCGTGACCCTTTCCGGCACCCGGGCAGAGGGCTGGTATCTGGATGAGGCCAGAGCCGCCATGGAGGCCGGGCGCATTGCCTATGCGGGCAAGTACAGCGCCCCGGACTACGAAAAGATCCTTGCGGCCAACTGCGGTCTTGCCATTGAGAACACCATGATCTACCACACCCCGGAGGTCAAGGAGCAGCTGGAACGGTTCGGCATCCCGGTGCTGGTGGAGCGCTCCAGCTATGAGAGCGGCCCGCTGGCCCGGCTGGAATGGCTCAAGTTCTGGGGCATCCTGCTGGGGAAAGAGGAGCTGGCGGAACAGGAGTTCGCCCGGCAGGTGGAGCGCCTTGCACCGCTGGCCGGGCAGGCTTCCACCGGCAAGCGCTGTGCCTTTTTCTCCATCACAGCCAACAACCTTGCCAATGTGCGCAAGGGCGGCGACTATGTGGCCCAGATGATCGAGATGGCGGGCGGTGATTATGTTTTTGCGGACCTGACCGACAACGGCAACAACCTTTCCACCATGAACCTGCCGCTGGAGGATTTTTACGCCGGTGCAAAGGATGCGGATGTGCTCCTTTACAACAGCACCATTGAGGGTGTGGTGCATACCACGGAGGAACTGGTGGCAAAATGCCCCCTGCTGGCCGAGTTCAAGGCCGTACAGAGCGGCAGTGTCTGGTGCACCACCCAGAGCTTTTTCCAGCAGAGCACGGCGCTGGTCGATTTTGTGCTCGACCTGCACCGTGTCTTTACGGAGGATGACCCCGCCGACCTGCAATTTCTGAGGAAAGTAGAGTAACCTATGACCAGCAAAAAGCGCCTGATCCTTTCTTACGGCATCCTTGCCCTGCTGCTGGCGGTGCTGTTTGCCGCCAACCTGTTCTGGGGCAGTGTGTCCCTGACACCGGGGGCAGTGCTGGCGGCCCTGACCGGCCGCGGGCAGGACGCTCTGAGCGTGGGCATCATCACCCAGCTGCGCCTGCCCCGGGCCGTGATGGTGGTGCTGCTGGGGGCGGCGCTCTCGGCGGCTGGCTACCTGCTGCAGACCTTTTTTGCCAACCCCATTGCAGGCCCCTTTGTCATGGGCATTTCCAGCGGGGCCAAGCTGGCCGTGGCACTGGTCATGGTGGCTTTTCTGAACCAGGGCCTGCTCACCAGCTCCCTTACCCTGATCACAGCCGCCTTTGCGGGGGCCATGGCCTCCATGGCCTTTGTGCTGGCGGTCTCCCGGCGGGTGCAGCGGATGAGCATCCTTGTCATCTGCGGCGTAATGATCGGCTACATCTGCTCAGCCGTCACGGAGTTTGTGGTGGCCTTTGCCCAGGACAGCAACATCGTCAACCTCCATAACTGGTCTCAGGGCAGCTTTTCCGGCATGACCTGGGGCAATGTGCGGGCGGCGGCGCTGGTGGTGCTGCCCGCTCTGGCGGCGGCGTTCTGCCTTTCCAAGCCCATGGCCGCCTACCAGATGGGGGAGGCCTACGCCCGGAGCGTGGGCATCAATGTCAAAGCCTTTTCCCGGCTGCTGGTGCTGCTTTCCAGCCTGCTGGCCGCCTGTGTCACGGCCTTTGCGGGGCCCATCTCCTTTGTTGGCATCGCGGTGCCCCATCTGGTCAAGCAGCTGTTCGGCAGTGCAAGGCCGCTGGTGGTGCTGCCCGGATGCTGCCTGGGCGGGGCGGCTTTCTGCCTGCTGTGTGACCTCATCGCCCGCAGCATGTTTGCCCCCACCGAGCTTTCGATCAGCGCCGTAACGGCAGTGTTTGGTGCACCGGTGGTCCTCTGGCTGCTGGTGCGCCGGGGTCAGGAAGGTGTGCGATGAAATACCTCTGTGAAACGAAAGAACTGGCCATCGGCTATGGCGGCGCGCCCCTTGCTTCCGGCATCACGCTGGGGGCGGTGCCGGGGCAGATCCTGGCCCTCATCGGGCCAAACGGCGCGGGCAAATCCACCCTGCTCAAAACGCTGGCGGGCCAGCTGGCCCCCCTGGGCGGGGCTGTCCTGCTGGATGGCCGCAGCCTGACCGATTACACCGGCCCGGCCCGGGCCCGGAAGCTGGCCCTGATGCTGCCCCATACCCGCCGCACCGAGCTGACTTCCTGCTTTGAGTTTGCCGCCGCTGGGCGCATCCCCTATACCGGGCGGCTGGGCATCCTGTCCGATACCGACCGGCAGGCCGTGCGGGACGCGCTGGAACTGGTGGGGGCTGCCCCTCTGGCAGACCGGGATTTCAACTGCATCAGCGACGGCCAGCGCCAGCGCGTTCTGCTGGCCCGCGCTATCTGCCAGCAGCCCGGAGTTCTGCTGCTGGACGAGCCGACCTCTTTTCTGGATGTCAAGGGCAAGATCGAGCTGCTGACCATCCTGCAGAAACTGGCCCATGAGCAGGGGCTGGCCGTGATCGTCAGCCTGCACGAGCTGGACATGGCGCAGAAGATCGCGGACGCGGTGGTCTGCGTGTTCCCGCACAGCGTTTCGGGGGCGCTGACCCCGAAGGAGGCTTTTGCCCCGGAGAACATCCGGGCGCTGTACAGCCTGACCAAGGAGCAGTACGAGGCCGTGTTCGGCCCGGAAAAGCCTGCCGGGCCGAAATTTGAACATTACGTCCGCAGCGGGCAGAAGCTGCTCCGCTGCGGGTACACCACCGGTACCTGCGCGGCGCTGGGTGCGGCGGGGGCCGCGCGGCTTCTGCTCACCGGCCATGCCCCGGAGAGCGTTGCCCTGCGCACGCCGAAGGGCATCGTGGTGGAGGTGGCCCCGCTGTACTGCCGCCCCGCCGGAGCCGGTGCCGAATGCGCCATTGAGAAGGACGGCGGGGATGATGTGGATGTGACCACCGGCCTGCCCGTGATCGCCGCCGTAGAATTGCTGCCCAATACCACCGAGATCCGCATCTCCGGCGGCAAGGGCGTGGGCCGGGTGACCAAGGCCGGGCTGGACCAGCCGGTGGGGGAAGCTGCCATCAACCATGTGCCCCGGCAGATGATCGCCGAGGCCTTGCAAAGGGAAGCCGAGAGCGCCTGCTACACCGGCGGCTTTGCCGTGACCATCTCCATCGAGGGCGGGGAAGAGGTGGCAAAGCGCACCTTCAACCCCCACATCGGGGTCGAGGGCGGGCTTTCGGTGCTGGGAACCAGCGGCATTGTGGAGCCCATGAGCCAGCAGGCGATCCTGGATACCATCCAGCTGGAAATGAACCAGGCCGCTCTTCGGGCGGGCAGCCCCAGGCGGCTCATCCTGGCACCCGGCAATTACGGGCTGGACTATCTGCACGAAAGATACCCGGAGTTTCACGCTGTTCCGGTGGTGAAAACCTCGAACTTTATCGGTGATACGCTGGATATGTCTGCTGCGGCCCGCTTTGAAGAGGTGCTTCTGGTGGGCCATGTGGGCAAGCTGGTCAAGGTGGCGGGCGGTATTATGAACACCCATTCCCACACTGCCGACTGCCGCACCGAGCTGTTCTGCACCCATGCGGCGCTCTGCGGCGCTTCCCGGGAAGTCTGCGCCGCCCTGATGAACGCTGCCACCACCGATGCCTGTCTGGAACTCCTGGACAGCGCCGGCCTGCGGGCTCCGGTGCTGGAAAGCCTGCTGCGGGCAGTCCAGCTCCACCTTGACCGGCGGGCCTGCGGGGCGTTCCGGGTGGGGGCGGTGCTGTTTTCCAACCAGCACGGCCCGCTGGGAGCCACCGACACTGCCGCACAACTGCTGAACGAATGGAAGGAGCATTGAGATGGTACATTTTGTAGGCGCAGGCCCCGGCGCACCTGACCTTATCACCCGGCGGGGCGCGGCCCTGCTGCAGGAAGCCGACTGCATCATTTATGCGGGCAGTCTGGTCAACCCGGCTCTGCTGGGGCTGGCGAAGCCGGAGTGCGCCGTTTACAACAGCGCCGAGATGACGCTGGAACAGGTGCTGGACGTGATGCGCCGGGTGGAAGCCGCAGGCGGGACCACCGTGCGGCTCCACACCGGCGACCCCTGCCTGTATGGGGCCATCCGGGAGCAGATGGACGCACTGGATGCGGATGGCATCCCCTACGATGATACCCCCGGCGTGTCCAGCTTTTGCGGGGCGGCGGCGGCGCTGAACGCCGAGTACACCCTGCCCACCATCAGCCAGACCGTGATCATCACCCGGATGGAGGGGCGCACCCCGGTGCCGGAAAAGGAGAAGCTGGCCAACCTTGCCGCCCATGGGGCAACCATGGTGATCTTCCTCTCCATCGGCCTCATCGACAAGGTGCAGCAGGCCCTGCTGGCAGGCGGAGCCTACACGCCGGAGACTCCTGCCGCCGTGGTCTACAAGGCCAGCTGGCCGGAGCAGAAGGTGGTGCGCTGCACCGTGGGCACGCTGGCCGGGAGCACCCGCACCAACGGCATCACCAAAACGGCGCTCATTGTGGTGGGGGAGTTTCTGGGCACCCGATATGAGCGGAGCAAGCTCTACGACCCAACCTTTACGACGGAGTTCCGCAAGGGGGCAGACCAGTGAACCGCGCCTATCTCGCCTTTACGGAAAAAGGACTGGCGCTGGCCCAAAAGCTGGCCAGTGCCCTGCCCGGCACTGTGGCCCGCTGCGGCCATGGCGGGCCCGGCCTTGCCGATTGGACTGCGGAGCAGTTCGCCCATACGGATGCCCTAATCTTTGTGGGGGCTGTGGGCATTGCGGTGCGGGCCATTGCGCCCCACTGCCGGAACAAGGCGGTGGACCCTGCCGTGGTGGTGCTGGACGAGTGCGGCCATTTTGCGGTGCCGATCCTTTCGGGCCATCTGGGCGGGGCCAACGATCTGGCCCGGGCGCTGGCGGCGGTCTGCGGTGCGGTGCCGGTCATTACCACGGCCACCGATGCCAACGGTGTGTTTGCCGTGGATGCGTGGGCCAGGCACCAGAACTGCGCTGTGCTGGAGCCGGGGCGCATCAAGCGCGTCAGCAGCAGACTGCTGGCGGGCGGGCCGGTGCGGTATCGGTCGGAATTCCCCATTGCCGGGCAGACCCCTGCCGGGGTGGTTTCGGCGGGGGAGGCAGAGCGCGCCGACTTTGCCCTGACTCTTTTCCCGGCGGGCGATGCGCTGCACCTGATCCCGAAGATCGGTGTGCTGGGCATCGGGTGCAGGCGGGGGACCAGCGCCGCACAGCTGGAAGCGGCCTTTGCACAGTTCTGCGCGGCCCACGGCCTTGCAGCGGCGTGCATCACGGCAGCGGCCAGCATCGACCTGAAAGCCCATGAGCCGGGCCTGCTGGAATTTTGCAGAATCCACGGCTGGCCGGTGCAGTTCTATTCTGCCGCACAGCTGCAGAACGCCCCCGGGCAGTTCACACCTTCGGCCTTTGTCCGGAGCGTGACCGGTGTGGACAATGTCTGCGAGCGGGCGGCGGTGCTGGCGGCAGGCGGCACGATCATTCTTCCCAAACAGGCGGGCAACGGCGTGACCTTTGCGCTGGCGCTTCGTCCCTTTGCCCCGGATTGGAGGTGGCAGGATGCCTAATGTTGTTTTTGTTGTCGGGCTTGGGCCCGGGGATCCCCGGTTTCTGACCGCACAGGCGCAGAGCGCCTTAACGCAAGCCGAGGTGCTGTGCGGCTATACGGTCTATCTGGATCTGGTGCGCCCCTACTTCCCGGACAAGCTCTATTATTCCACCGGCATGACCAAGGAGATCGACCGCTGCCGCTGGGCACTGGAAACGGCCCGGAGCGGTAGGGCGGTGGCGCTGGTCTGCTCGGGAGATGCCGGGGTCTACGGCATGGCAAGCCCTCTGCTGGAGCTGGCCGAGCACTTCCCGGACGTGACGGTGGAGGTGGTGCCCGGCCTGACCGCTGCCCTGAGCGGCGGTGCGGTGCTGGGTGCCCCGCTGGCCCACGATTTCTGTGTGCTCTCCCTCTCTGACCGGCTTACGCCGTGGGAGGTCATTGAGCGGCGGCTGGCGGCAGCAGCCATGGGGGATTTCTGCATCGCGCTGTACAACCCCTCCTCCAAGGGGCGACCGGACTATCTGGCGCGGGCGGTGCGCATCCTGCTGGCAAACGGCAAAGCACCCGGAACGGTCTGCGGCATTGTGCGGAACATTGGCCGGGAGGGGCAGGAAAGCCGCGTTCTGACGCTGGCTGCGCTGGAAACCACCCCGGTGGATATGTTCACCACCGTGTTTGTCGGCAACGCCCAGACCCGCCAGCTGAGCGGGCGGATGGTCACGCCGCGGGGGTACCGCGCATGAGGGTCGTGGTATTCAGCGGCACCACCGAGGGCCGTGTGTTTTCAAAGCAGCTGGCCGCACTGGGGGCCGAGGTACTGGTCAGCGTGGCCACCCCGCTGGGGGCCGAGGAACAGGGCGAAAGGTCCGGCATCACCGTCCACTGCGGGCGGCTGACCCCGGAGGAGATGACCGCCCTGCTGCAGGGGGCTGACCTCTGCGTGGACGCGACCCATCCGTATGCGGTGGAGGCCACCCGGAACATCCGGGCAGCCTGCAAAACAGCGGGCACGGAGTACCGCCGCCTGCTCCGGCCCGAAAGCCCGCTGCCTGCCGGGAGCATGGTGTTTGCCTCTGCGGCCCATGCGGCGGGATTTCTGGCCCGGACGCAGGGAAATGTCCTGCTTGCCACGGGGGCCAAGGAGCTTTCTGCCTTTGCTGTGCTGGAACCGGCACGGCTTTTTCCCCGTGTCCTGCCCACCCGGGAGGGCATTGCCGCCTGCGAGGGGGCAGATATCCCCCATAAGAACATCATCGCCATGCAGGGGCCGTTCTCCTATGCGCTGAACCGGGCACTGATGGAGCAGTTTGCCATCCGCTTTCTCGTTACCAAAGATGGCGGCGCGGCGGGCGGCTTTGAAGAAAAAGCCCGGGCAGCGCAGGACACCGGGGCACAGCTCATCGTCATCCGCCGCCCGGCCGAGCAGGGCGAAACGGCGGAACAGATCCTGACACATTGTAAGGAGATGCTGCAATGATCACACTCATCGGGATGGGGTCGGGCACGCCGGAAAGCCTGACCGCGCAGGGCCTTGCAGCCCTGCAGAACGCCGGACTGATCCTGGGGGCAAAGCGCCTGCTGGAACAGCTGCCGCAGGGCTGCACGGAACACCGGAAGGCCCTGTATCAGCCTGAGGATGTCCTTGCCGCGCTGGCGGCTGACCCGGAGGTGGATGCTGCCCTTGTGTACAGCGGCGACACCGGGTTTTACTCCGGTGCGGCCCAGCTGCTGCCGATGCTGCGGGCCTTTGGCATCTCCTGCCGGGTGCTGCCGGGGCTTTCCAGTGTTCAGCTGCTGGCCGCTGCAGTGGGCCGCTCCTGGCAGGAGTGGAAGCTGGTCTCGGCCCACGGCTGTGCCTGCGACCCGGTGGCCGAATGCCTGACGGCTGGGAGAAAGCCCGTGTTTTTCCTGACCGGCGGGGCAGAAACGCCAGCCTCCCTCTGCGGCCGGCTGGCTGCTGCCGGGCTGGGCGATGCCCATGTGCTGGTGGGGGAAGAGCTGGGCCGGGCAGAGGAAAAGATCCTGTTCGGCACGGCGCAGGAGTTTGCGCAAAAGCAGTTTGCAAGCCTGAGCGTTCTGCTTGTGGAGCATCTTCCTCAGCCGCCCCGGCGGGTGCCCGGCTTCCCGGATGAAGCCTTTCTCCGGGGAGAGGTGCCCATGACCAAGCAGGAGGTGCGGGCGGCGGCGCTGGCCAAGCTGGCCGTGCAGCCCGGCGATACCCTGTGGGATGTGGGGGCGGGCACCGGCAGCGTGAGCGTGGAGCTGGCACTGGCCGCACCCCGGGGGCATGTGTATGCCGTGGAGTGCGACCCGGAGGCCTGCGGGCTCATCCGGCAGAACCGGGAAACGTTCCACGCCTGCAACCTGACACTGGTGGAGGGCCGCGCCCCCGCTGCGCTGGCTGACCTGCCCGCCCCGGATGCCGTGTTCATCGGCGGGACCAAGGGGGGCATGGAGGCTGTGGTGGACACGGTGTTTGCCCGGAATCCGAACGCCCGCATCTGCATCTCTGCCATTGCGCTGGAAACGCTGAGCGCCGCCGTGGCCGCACTGACTGCCCACGGCCTTGCTGCGGAGGTGACGCAGATCGCGGTCAGCCGCACCCGGCCTGCGGGCAGGCTCCACCTGCTGATGGCCAATAACCCCATCTTCCTTATCACAGGAGAACGCAAATGATCCAATTTCTTGTGGCCGCGCCCTGTTCCGGCAGCGGCAAAACCACACTGACCTGCGCTCTGCTGGCGGCGCTCAAGCGGCGGGGGCAGGCCCCTTGCTCCTTCAAGAGCGGGCCGGACTATATCGACCCCATGTTTCACCGGGCTGTGCTGGGGGTGGAGAGCCATAACCTCGACCTGTTTTTCTCCGCACCGGAGACGGTGCGCACGCTCTATGCGCAGGCCGCCGCCGGGCACGGGGCAGCCGTGTGCGAGGGTGCCATGGGCTTTTACGATGGACTGGGCGGCGTGAGTGATACCGCCAGTGCCTGGCATCTGGCCGATACGCTGGGCCTGCCGGTGCTGCTGGTGGTCCAGCCCAGAGGGGCCAGCCTGACGCTGGCGGCCCAGATCAACGGACTGAAGCAGTTCCGCACCCCCAGCCATCTGGCGGGCATCCTGCTCAATGACTGCGCCCCCCATTTATATGCTCTGCTGGCTCCCATGCTGGAACGGGAGACCGGCCTGCCGGTGCTGGGCTATCTGCCCCACCTGCCGGATGCCGCCCTTGAAAGCCGCCACTTAGGCCTGAAAACTGCCGGGGAGATCGCGGACTTACAGCAGAAGATCAGCCGGATGGCCGATGCGCTGGTGGTGGATTGGGAAAAGCTTTTTGCTCTGACCGAGTGCGCAGCGCCTTTGGTGCACACAGATCGGCTCCCCCCTGCGGGAGAGCTGCCGCCCCAGGGAGGAGAGGAACAGCGCCCCCGCGTTCCCATTGCCGTTGCAAGGGATGCGGCGTTTTGCTTCACCTACGCCGAAACGCTGGAAGCACTGGAGCGGGCGGGAGCGGAGCTCTGCTGGTTCAGCCCCCTGCAGGACTCCGCCCTGCCGGAGCAGATCGGCGGGCTCTATCTGCCCGGCGGCTACCCGGAGCTGTATGCCGGGCAGTTGAGCGCGAACCGCTCCATGCTGGCCTCTGTGCGCCGGGCTGTGGAGCGCGGTCTGCCCACGGTGGCCGAGTGCGGGGGCTTTCTCTATCTGGGCCAGAGCCTGGAGGATGCCAACGGGGAACGCTGGCCCATGGCAGGTGTCCTGCCGGGGCAGGGCTTCCGGGTGGGGCGGCTGGTACGGTTTGGATACGCGGCATTGACTGCCCACGCCGACAGTATGCTGTTCCGCGCCGGGGAGCGTCTGCCCGTGCACGAGTTCCACCACTGGGATTCCACAGACAACGGCACCGGCTTTACCGCCGCAAAGCCCAACGGGAAGCAATGGGACTGCGGCTTTGCAAATGAGCATTTCTATGCGGGCTTCCCGCATTTGTATTGGGCGGGCACGGCCCTGCCCCGGCGGTTCGTGGATGCCGCCGCACACTATCATCAAGAGGAACAGGACCAATGACAGAGCTTGAACTGAAACAGCTTCTTTCCAAGATCACCCAGCCGGACGAGACCGCACGCACCGCCGCTCATGCTCACTGGGCCAGCCTGGCCAAGCCGCTGGGCGGGCTGGGCAGGCTGGAGACCATGCTGGAGGATGCCGCCGCCCTGACCGGCACGGCAGAGCTGGCGTTTTCCCGCCGGGCCGTGCTGGTGCTCTGCGCCGACAACGGCGTGGTGGCGCAGGGCGTGAGCCAGACAGACCAGGGCGTGACCCGGGCCGTGGCCGAGAACCTTGCCGCCCGGCGAACCAGTGTCTGCCAGATGGCAAAAACGGCCCGCTGCGAAGTGGTGCCTGTGGACCTTGGCATGGCCGGGGAGCCGGTGCCCGGAGTGCAGAACTGCCGCATTGCCGCCGGGACGGCGGATTTCACCACCGGCCCTGCCATGACCCGCCAGCAGGCAGTGGATGCCATTGCGGCGGGCATCGGGCTTGTCCGGGCGCAGAAGGCGGCGGGGGTGCAGCTGCTGGCCACGGGGGAGATGGGCATTGGCAACACCACCACCTCCAGCGCCGTGGCTGCGGTTCTGCTGGGTCAGCCCGTGGAGCGGATGACAGGCCGGGGCGCGGGCCTTTCCGACGCGGGGCTTGCCCGCAAGCTGGATGCCATCCGGCGGGGCATTGCGCGGAATCGGCCCGATGCCGCTGACCCTCTGGACGTGCTCTCCAAGCTGGGCGGGTTCGACATCGCCGGGCTGTGCGGTGTTTTTCTGGGCGGTGCGCTGGAAGGCCTGCCCGTGCTGATGGATGGCTTCATCAGCGGGGTGGCGGCTCTGTGCGCGGTGCGGCTCTGCCCCGCCGCGGAAAAGGCCGTGTTTGCCAGCCACTGCTCCACCGAACCGGCAGCAAGGCTGGCGCTGGAAGCGCTGGGCAAAGCGCCTCTGCTCACCGCCGGGCTCCATCTTGGCGAGGGCACCGGAGCGGTGGCAAGCATCCCGCTGTGGGATATGGCGCTGGCCGTTTACCGCGATTGCTATTCCTTCACGGAGGGCGGCATCACGCCGTACACCCCCCAATGCTGACGCTGGTATTGGGCGGTGCCGCCAGCGGCAAGAGCGGGTATGCCGAGAGCCTGGTGCTGAAAACCGCACTCCCGCGCTATTACATCGCCACCATGCAGGTGTGGGATGCCGAGTGTGCCGCCCGGGTGGAAAAGCACCGGAGGATGCGGGCGGCAAAGCAGTTTGAGACCGTGGAGTGTCCCCTGCATCTGGAGAACATCCGTCTGCCTGCCCGGGGAACTGCGCTGTTGGAGGATCTGGGCAACCTGACCGCCAACGAGCTCTACGACCCCGCCGGGGCGGGAGAAAATGCCGCTTCGGCCATTTTGGAAGGACTGGACCAATTGGCCGAACAATGCGCGCACCTCATCGTGGTCTCCAACGAGGTGTTCAGCGGCGGTGCCGACTACGCAGGCGACACCGGGCGCTACCTGAAAGCGCTGGCGCAGGTGAACAATGCCCTTGCCGCCCGGGCTGACCATGTGGTGCGGGTGGTGTGCGGCATCCCGGTCTATTATAAAGGAGTGGAAAAATGATTGGATTGCAGACCATTGCAGTGGCCTTTGCCATGTTTTCGGCCCTGCCGGTGCCGCAGTTCGCGTGGAACCAGAAAAACATGCGGTATGCCATGTGCGCCTTCCCGCTCATCGGGGTGGTCATTGGCGGGCTGTGGTGCCTGTGCGGCGCTCTGCCCCTGCCGATGCCCGCAAAAGCGGCGGGGTTCTGCCTGATCCCAGTCTGGGTCACGGGCGGCATCCACCTGGATGGCTATGCCGACACCTGCGATGCCCTTTCCAGCTATGGCGACCGGGAAAAGAAGCTGGAGATCCTCAAAGACCCCCACTGCGGTGCCTTTGCGGTGATCCGGCTGTGCAGTTATTTTGCGGCCTACCTTGCCCTTTGCGCCTGCGTGGACTTTACGCCCCGGGTGGGCCTGTGCTGGACACTGGCCCTTGTGCTGGAACGAGCCCTCTCGGGCCTGGCCGTGGCATCGTTCCCGATGGCAAAGAACACCGGCCTTGCCCACACCTTTGCCACGGCGGCGGATCGAACCACCGTCCGCCGGGTGCTGATGGTGCTGGCCGCTCTGCTCAGCGCCGCCCTGCTGGCACTGGGCGGTTGGGCGCTGGTGCTGGCGGCGTTGCTGGTGTTTGCACGCTATCATGTTGTTTCGGACAAGCAGTTTGGCGGCATCACCGGCGATCTGGCCGGGTGGTTTTTGCAGAAAGCCGAGCTGTGGATGCTGGCGGCGCTGTGTGCCTGCCAGTGGGGAGGACTGTTATGATCTTTATCACCGGGCCGCTGTACAGCGGCAAGCGCACCTTTGCGCAGCGCCTGCCCGGCACCCGCATTGCGGAGGTGCAGGCCCTGGCCGCAGAGGCTGAGGATCTGGAAAAGCTTGCGGAGGAGCTTTCCGCTTATGATATCGTGATGGCCACCGAGGTGGGCGGCGGCGTGGTGCCCATGGACGCAGGGGAGCGGGCCGCCCGGGAAGCCGCCGGGCGGCTGGCCTGCCTGCTGGCGGCCCGGGCCGGGTGCGTGGTGCAGATGTTCTGCGGCATCCCCACAGTATTGAAAGGAGAACTGCCCCCATGCTGATCTATCTTCTGCGCCACGGCCTGACGGCCTACAACGCCGAAAAGCGCTATCAGGGCCAGCGGGATATCCCCCTGTGCCCCGAGGGCCGCGCCCAGCTGCGGCAGGCGGATCTCCGGCCGGAAACGGTCTATATCACCCCGCTCTGCCGCACCCGGCAGACCGCTGAGGTGCTCTTCCCGGGTGCAAGGCTCGTGGAGGTGAAAGACCTGCAGGAGATGTGCTTCGGCAGCTTTGAGGGCCGCAATTTCATTGAGATGGAGCACGACCCGGACTATCTGGCCTGGGTGAACGCCAACTGCGAAAGCCCCTGCCCGGACGGCGAGACCAAGGCTGTCTTTTCGGAGCGGGTGTGCAGGGCCTTTGCCGCACTGGTGGACAGGGCCCTTGCCGAAGGGGAAGAGACACTGGTCATTCTGGCCCACGGCGGCACCCAGATGGCTGCCATGGAGCGCTACGCCCTGCCCCATGCGGATTATTACCACTGGTGCGCCCCCAACGCGGGCGGCTACGTTCTGGATGCAGGAGATTGGGCGGAGCAGCGGGTGCTGCACCTGCTGAAGACTGTGCAGTACACAAAGGAGGATGCCCGATGATCGAATACGCAGTACTCGGCGGTTTTGTGCTGGACTGCCTCTTCGGCGATCCGGCCTGGCTGCCCCACCCGGTGGTGTACATGGGCAAAGCCATCTCGGCGCTGGAAAAGCGCCTGCGGGCCCGCCTGCCAAAAACGCCTCAGGGGGAACTGCTGGGCGGGGCCATTGTGGCCTTCTGCCTGCCGGTGGGCACCTTTCTGCTGACGAGCCTTGTCTGCCTGGGGGCTGCCCGTATCAGCCCGTGGCTGGGGCTGGCCGTCCAGATGTTCTGGTGTGGGCAGGCACTGGCCGCAAAGGGGCTGGCGCAGGAGAGCACCAATGTCTACCGGGAACTGGTCAAGCCCGACCTGCCTGCCGCCCGCAGGGCGGTCAGCCGCATCGTGGGGCGGGACACCCAGGATCTGACGCTGGAGGGGGTGACCAGAGCCGCTGTGGAGACGGTGGCCGAAAACGCCAGCGACGGTGTGATCGCGCCCCTGCTCTATATGCTCATCGGCGGTGCACCGCTGGCCCTGACCTACAAGGCCATCAACACAATGGACAGTATGCTGGGCTACAAAAACGAAAAATACCTCTACTTTGGCCGCATCCCGGCCAAGCTGGACGATGCGGCAAATTACCTTCCCAGCCGCCTTGCCGCCCTGCTGTGGGTGGCTGCCGCGGCCTTTACGCACAATGACGCAAAAGGGGCGTGGAAGATCTGGCGGAGGGACCGCCGCAACCACGCCAGCCCCAACAGCGCCCAGACCGAGAGCGCCTGCGCCGGTGCGCTGGGGGTGCAGCTGGCCGGGCCCGCCTATTACTTTGGCGAATACTACGCCAAGCCCACCATCGGCGATCCGCTGCGCCCCATTGAACCGGAGGATATCCTGCGTGCCAACCAGATGATGTACGTGGCAAGCGCCTTTGCACTGGCGTGGGGCGTGGCAATACGGGCTATTTTGTAACGACCTCACCCTCTCAGTCATGCCTTGCATGACAGCTCCCCCAAAGGGGGGGAGCTAAGAGCTGGGATCCAGAACCATCCAGGAAAAGGAGAACGAACATGCAACTAGTACATGGCGGCGATTGGGCCGGTTACCGGGCCGAGTTCGGGCGGGATGCGCTGGATTTTTCGGCCAACGTCAGCCCGCTGGGCCTGCCGGAAGGGGTGGCCCGGGCCATCACGGCGGCATTGCCCACGGCCGACCGCTACCCCGACCCCCTGTGCCGGGAGCTGCGGGCAAAGCTGGCGCTCCATGAGGGCGTGCCGGCGGAGCAGATCCTCTGCGGCAATGGGGCGGCAGACCTTATTTTCCGGCTGGTCTGGGCCCAAAAGCCCCGCCGGGCGCTGGTCACCGCACCCACCTTTGCGGAGTATGCCACTGCTTTGGAAAGTGTCGGCTGCACGGTGGAACGCTTCTTTTTGCGGGAGCAGGAGGACTTTGCGGTCACGGATGCGTTCTGTGCGGCCATCCGCCCGGGGGTGGATATGGTGTTCCTCTGCCAGCCCAACAACCCCACCGGCCAGCTGACGGCCCTGCCGCTGGTGGAGCAGATCTTCCGCCGCTGCGCGGCGTGTGGCACCCTGCTGGTGGTGGACGAATGCTTCCTTGATTTCCTGCCCGACCATGCCCTGCACACGGCAAAAGGCCTGCTGGGGGAGGGAGATCTGGTCATCCTGAAAGCCTTCACCAAGCTTTACGGCATGGCGGGCGTGCGGCTGGGCTATGCCCTGAGTGCCGACACAGCACTGCTGGAACAGATGCAGGCCTGCGGCCAGCCCTGGGGCGTGTCCAGTCTGGCGCAGGCGGCGGGCCTTGCCGCGCTGGAGGAGACAGCGTATGTGGAAAAGGTCCGGGCCCTCATTGCCGAACAGCGGCCCCGCCTGACGGCCGGGCTGCGGGCGCTGGGCCTGCGGGTGCTGGACGGCAGGGCAAATTACCTGCTGTTTCAGGCCCCGGAGACGCTGGGAGAAGCCCTGCGGCAAAGGGGTGCTGTGCTGCGCAGCTGTGCGAACTATCCCGGGCTGGGCCCCGGTTGGTACCGCACCGCCGTGCGCACCGGGCCTGAAAACGAACAGCTTTTGAAACTTCTTGCGGAGGTGCTGGAATGAGCAAGGCAAAGTGCATCATGGTGCAGGGAACCATGAGCGGTGCAGGCAAAAGCCTGCTGTGCGCCGCCCTCTGCCGCATTTTTGCGCAGGATGGTTACCGCGTGGCTCCCTTCAAGAGCCAGAACATGGCGCTGAACAGCTTTGTCACCCGGGATGGGCTGGAAATGGGCCGGGCACAGGTGGTGCAGGCGCAGGCCGCAGGCATCGAGCCGGATGTGCGGATGAACCCCATCCTGCTCAAGCCCAGCAGTGACGTGGGCAGTCAGGTCATCGTGAACGGCGAGGTGCGGGGCCAGATGCCCGCCGCCGCCTATTTCAAAATGAAAAGAGCGCTCATCCCGGAGATCCTCTCGGCCTACAACAGTCTGGCCGAAACCGTGGACATCATCGTCATTGAGGGGGCCGGAAGCCCGGCGGAGATCAACCTGAAGGCAGACGATATCGTCAACATGGGCCTTGCCCGGCTGGTGGATGCCCCCGTTCTGCTGGCGGGAGATATCGACCGGGGCGGTGTGTTCGCCCAGCTGTACGGCACGGTGGCGCTGCTGGAGCCGGAGGAGCGCGCCCGCATCAAGGGGCTGCTCATCAATAAATTCCGCGGCGATGTGGAGATCCTGCGCCCCGGCCTTGCTATGCTGGAAGAAAAAACGCAGCTGCCGGTGCTGGGGGTCGTGCCCTACCTGAAGGTGGACATTGAGGACGAGGATTCCCTTTCCACCCGGCTGGATGCGGGCAGAACGGTCCACCCGCTGGATGCGGCCATCCTCCGCCTGCCGCACATCTCCAACTTTACCGATTTCATGCCGCTGGAACAGCACCCGCTGCTGGGCGTGCGGTATGTGCAGAATACCCGCCAGCTGGGCACACCGGATCTCATCATCCTGCCCGGCACCAAGAACACAGTGGATGACCTGCTCTGGCTGCGGCAGTCCGGGCTGGAAGCAGCCCTGTTGAAGCTGGCGGCCAGCGGCACGCCGGTGCTGGGGGTCTGCGGCGGGTATCAGATGCTGGGCGAGACGCTGGCCGACCCTGAGGGCACGGAGAGCGGTACGGTGCAGACCGTGCGGGGGCTGGGGCTGCTGCCCACCCGCACGGTCTTTACCGGCCAGAAGCACCGCACCCAGGACACTGCCGCCGTGACCGCCGCCCCCTTTGCGGGTGCGGCCCTGACCGGATATCAGATCCACACCGGCCGCACCGAGGTGCAGGGTGTGCCCTTCTGCACACTGGCAGACGGCACACCCGAGGGCTGCGTGCAGGACAATGTGTTCGGCACCTACCTGCACGGCCTGTTTGATACCGGGGAGCTCACCGAGAAGCTGGTGGCCCTGCTCTGCCGGCGCAAGGGCATTGCGCCGGACAGCGCCGCCCTCATCCCGATGGAGCAGTACCGCCAGCAGCAGTTTGACCTGCTGGCCGATGGCGTGCGCGGCGCGCTGGATCTGGATGCCGTTTACGCGGCCATGGGGTTGGAGAACCCGCGGAGGAATGCACAATGATCCCACAACATCATCTGCCCGCCGACATTGAGCGGACAAGCCTTTCCATCATCACGGCAGAGCTGGAAGCGTTGGGCCTGACCCCGCCGCCCGAGACTGCCGCTGTGGTCAAGCGGGTCATCCACACCACCGCCGACTTTGACTATGCGAAAAATCTGCGCTTTACGCCGGGGGCTGTGGCGGCAGGTGTGGCCGCCCTGCGGGCCGGAACTCCCATCATCACCGACACCAACATGGCGCTTTCGGGCATTTCCAAGCCTGCCCTTGCCCGGCTGGGCGGCAGTGCCCTCTGCTACATGGCGGACCCTGAGGTGGCGCGGATCGCAGCCGAGACCGGAACCACCCGGGCAGTGGCCTCCATGCACCGCGCGGCGCAGGAGCACCCCGGGGCCATCCTTGCGGTGGGCAATGCCCCCACCGCCCTGCTGGCCATTGTGGAGGAGATCGAGGCCGGGCTGCGGCCTGCCCTGGTCATCGCCGTGCCGGTGGGCTTTGTGAATGTGGTGGAAAGCAAGGAAGCGCTGTTTGCCGCCTGTGCAGCCCACGGCGTGCCTGCCATCGCGGCCATGGGCCGCAAGGGCGGAAGCACCGTGGCCGCCGCAGTCTGCAACGCCCTGGTCTACTCTGCCGCCGAGATGCTGGACCCTGCGGCGAGAGGGTGGAAATAGGGCGGAACCGGTGAAAACGCCCCTTTTTACGCTTTTGCTTGACTTTTTGGTAGAAACAAGGTATCGTTTATCTGTATGACAATTGATATATGCGTTGAAGCTTTGCGTGAAAAAGGAAACATTATGGCACAGACGATTTTAGAAGAAAAGAAGAAATCACGGCTGATGACAGAGGGCAGCATCTGGAAGAGCATCCTGCTCTTCTCGGTGCCGCTGATCCTGGGCAACATGCTGCAGCAGCTGTACAACACCGCCGATTCCATCATCGTGGGCAACTTTGTGGGCAGCAACGCGCTGGCAGCCGTCGGCTCCAGCGGATCGCCCATCTTCCTGCTCATCGGGTTCAGCCAGGGCATTGCCGTGGGTGCCGGTGTCGTGGTGTCCCAGTTTCTGGGAGCCAAGGACAGGGAGGGCGCGCACACTGCGGTGCACACCTCGCTGGCCCTTTCGGCCATTCTGGGTGCGATCCTGACCGTGTGCGGCATTGCCGTCAGCCGTGCCCTGCTCACCGCCATGAACACCCCCGCAGAGGTGCTGGAGGATGCGGTGCTCTATATGCGGCTCTATTTTGGCGGCGTGCTGTTCAGCGTGGTGTATAACATGGCGGCCGGTATCCTGAACGCCGCCGGCAACTCCAAGCGGAGCCTGCTTTACCTGGGCGTTGCCTCCATCACCAACATCGTCCTCGACCTTGTTCTGATCGCCGGATGCAAGATGGGCGTGGCCGGTGCGGCCATTGCCACCGATATCAGCCAGCTGGTGTCCTGTGTGCTCTCCCTGCGCTTTCTGATGCGGGTGGAGGACGATTACCGCGTGACGGCAAAGGAAGTGCGCGTGCACAAAAAGATGGCGGTCCGCATCATCAAGGTGGGCCTGCCCACCGGTATCCAGAACATGGTCATCTCCCTTTCCAATGTGCTGGTGCAGGTCAGCGTCAACGGCTATGGTGCCGCTGCCATGGCAGGCTTTGCCGCCTATATGAAGGTGGATGGCTTCAACATTCTGCCTGTGCTGAGCTTCAGCATGGCGGCCACCACCTTTGTGGGCCAGAACTTTGGTGCGGGCAAGATCGACCGTGTCAAAAAGGGCACCTTTGTCACCCTGGGCATGTGCATCGTTTACACCATCCTGACCGGCATCCTGCTGCTCGTCTTCCAGGATTCCATCATGCACCTGTTCACCGGCGATGAAACGGTCATTGCCTACGGCAAGATCTGTATGCTCTATTTCTGCCCCTTCTACTGGATGCTGGGCATCCTGCAGGGCCTTGCCGGTACGGTGCGCGGCACCGGCAAGAGCGTGCCGCCCATGGTGGTGCTGCTGATCTCCCTGTGCCTGTTCCGTATTGTCTGGATCCAGTTTGCCCTGCCCCTGTTTGCAGGCATTGAGGGTGTGCTGCTGGTCTACCCGGTGTCCTGGGCTGTGGGTGCAGTGTTGATGGTGCTCTACGCCTGGAAGGGCAAATGGATGCAGCTGCCGGAAGCAATTTCGTAAATCAAGCGCACCCGATCCCCCGGTAAAAGTGTGTTTTATACAAAAAATGACGTATGAATGCGTAAAAATATTCGGGGGGGGGGGGGCTAAAAAATCTGCGAAAATCAGTTGATTTCTGCCGAAAAATACCGTATACTGAATGATAGTTTTCAAATCGAACGACGGACTTCGGCAAAAGGGGCTGATGAGATGGAGTGCACACAGGCAGAGGTTTTTGAACAGTATATTCGGGACCTGCGCGTTGTGCGCTCGATCTCCCGGCCCAGCTTTCCGGAGGGCAAAGCTCCCGCTGCTGTGCTGGAAGAGATCCAGACCAACGCGCTGAGATGCAACACCCTGATGCGGCAGAATGAGGCACTGCTGGCGCAGCTTGTCTACGACCGTGACCCTGCCTCCCTGACCGAAACGGATATCCAGGGACTGAGTGCCTTTGCAGGCAGGCTGTTCAACTACGCGAACAGCGAGGATATGGGCGTGGCGTTCAAGGTGCATCAGCTGCTGCTGGCAGCGGCCCGCAGCCGGGAAGACGTGCCCATGATCGTCAGGGAGCTGTACTACACAGGCATCACCCTGCATTATATGAACGTCCGGGATGAGGGAACTGGCATCAACCTGTTGGGAGATGCGATCCAGGTCTATTTCACGGAAGCCGCTGAATACATGTCACGGTATGAACAGCTGGACAGGAATACCCGGCAGTATCTCATCCGCTGTGTGGGCAACACCCGGCTGGGGATGTCCCGCGGCACCCATGCGGAAAGCTGCCGGTATCTGGAGCGGTTCCGCCGCGCAATGGACATCATCCAGTCTGCGCATTACCATGCGCTGGACCCGGAGTTCCCCTGGGAAAGCTACATCTATTCCATGCACATGGACCGCATGACCCTGTTGACCCATCTGCGGCAGGAGGAGGATCCCGAGGTGGCGCGGCAGGTGCTGGAATCGGCGGAATACATCTGGGGGCACAAGAAGAAGTACAAGGGTCAGGATGCGCGCCTGCAGAACTGGCGGGTGCCCTATTTTTACGCCGCTGCCCGCTACCATGCCGGGGTGGGCAGCCTGGAAGATGTGGTCAAGATCCTTCTGGAATCGGCGGGAAGCGTGGCGCAGGATGATTATTCTGCCGAGGCCATCAACCGGAAGCTGGTTCTGGCGGCCTATCTCTCGGTCTATGCAGAACGTTTGGACGAGGCGGGAGCACAGAGGTATCGTGCAACCGTGGAGCAGGTACGCCGTTCTGCGGATCAGTATCTGGAACAGATGCCGGCCAGCCAGTATCCCCGTGTGGTAAACTCTGCCGCCTGGGAGTTGAGCAAGATCAGCACCAGCTCAGATGAAACGGCGAACCGCCGGATGCTGGGCAGTATCCTGGCCGGGCACAAGCCGACCTATGTCCACTCGCTGATGGTGGCAGAGCTGACCCGTGCCCTGCTGCATCGGCAGATCGAGACAAGGCCCGAAACACTGGTTGGTCTGCTGGGCTGCAGGAGCGCGGCCGAGGTGCAGGCCCGGCGGGAAGAGCTCTGCCAGACGGCCTATGAGTGCGGCCTGTACCACGACCTTGGCAAGTGTGCCGTTCTGATGTACATCGACAACAACGCCCGCCGCCTGCTGGATGAGGAGTTTTTCTGCATCCAGAGCCACCCAAGGACCGGCGCTGACATTCTGAATAGAATGGGCTGCGGAAGAACGCTGGCCCTGGCGGCGCTCTATCACCACTGCTATTACAACGGCAAGGGCGGATATCCCAATGATGTACCCTCCTGCCCGCCGGAGATCAAGGGAATCGTGGATGCGCTGAGCGTGGCAGACTCGCTGGATGCCGCCACCGATGATATCGGCCGGTGTTACAACCTTGCCAAGCCCTTCCGCACGCTGCTGGAAGAGCTGCGGGCCCAGAGCGGCACCCGCTATGCGCCCAATGTGGTCGCCCTGTTCGAGGACGAGCGCTTCTGCCAGCAGCTGGCAGAGAACACGGATGCCGAGCGCAAAAGGGTGTATCTGCAGGTGTATCACGCCGGAAGTGAAGAAAAATAAACGACCCTCTCTATCATTGCTTCGCAGTGCCACCTCCCCAAAAAGGGAGTGGGCATACGTCAGCGTGATAGAGAGGGTCGTTTTTTGTTTAAGTCAGGATGAAGCTTTCCCAGTCCACCCTGCCGATGCAGTTCAGCCGGAAGAAGAGCGGGAAGGTTCCTGCCGGGGCAGAAAAGCTGCCCTGTACCTCCTGCCAGTCCGTGCTGGCGGGGAAGGTGACCTCAGCGGCTTTCCGGGTGCAGGCCTCGTCCAGATAGACGGCCATGCAAAAAGCTTTGTCAAGCACCGGCGGCTGCATCGCTTCAGCCGGGGTACTTAGCCACTTCCAACAGTTCCTCCGCCCGGCGGATCTGTTCTGCCGTGGGGGGAACAGCATCGGGCAGGGGATAGGAGATGCCCAGCTTCTGCCACTTGAACAGCCCCAGCGTGTGGTAGGGGAGAACCTCCACCCGCTGCACCGTTTTCAGGCTGCGGATGAAGTCTGCGGTCCTGCGCAGGCCCTCCTCGTCATCGGTGAGGCCGGGCACCAGCACATGCCGGATCCAGAGCGGAACGCCCAGATCAGAGATGTGCCGTGCCATGGCTAAGATGTTGGCATTGTCCCTGCCGGTAAGCTGACGGTGCTTCTCCGGGTCGATCTCCTTGAGATCCAGGATGACCAGACTGGTGGAAGCCATCAGGGTATCGAAGGCGGCCAGGTAGGCGGGGTCATCGGGCTGGAACGGCTGACCGGCCGTGTCCAGCGCGGTGTGCACCCCCTTGGCGCGTGCCAGCTGGAAGAATTTTGTCAAGAAGTCCATCTGCCGCAGCGGCTCGCCGCCGCTGACAGTGATGCCGCCTTTCTTGCCCCAGTAATTGCGGTAGCGCCAGACGTGCTGGAACAGCTTCTCCGGAGACCATTCCGTGCCGCCCTCAGCGCTCCACGTTTCGGGGTTGTGGCAGTATTTGCAGCGCAGGGCACAACCCTGCAGAAAGACAACGAACCGGACACCCGGCCCGTCCACCGAGCCGAAGCTTTCCAGCGAGTGGACGAGACCGACAGGGTCACAGTGCGGCATGGCAGGTACGGGAGATCACGTCCATCTGCTGCTCGCGGGTCAGGTCGATGAACTTGACCGCATAGCCGGAGACGCGGATGGTGAAGTTGGCGTATTCTTCCTTTTCGGGGTGCTCCATGGCATCCAGCAGCTTCTCCTTGCCGAACACGTTCACGTTCAGGTGGTGTGCACCCTGATCGAAGTAGCCGTCCATCACCTGCACCAGGTTCTCCTTGCGCTCCTCCTCGCTGTGGCCCAGAGCCTCGGGGTTGATGGTCTGAGTGTTGGAGATGCCGTCCAGAGCCCAGTGGTAGGGCAGCTTGGCAACAGAGTTCAGGGAAGCCAGCAGGCCGTTCTGCTCCGCACCGTAGCTGGGGTTTGCGCCGGGTGCAAAGGGGGTAAAGGCGGCACGGCCATCGGGCAGAGCACCGGTGTACTTGCCGTACACCACGTTGGAGGTGATGGTCAGGATGGAGGTGGTAGCCTCGGAGTTGCGGTAGGTGTGGCGCTTCTTGATCATCTCAAGGAAGGTGCGCAGCAGCCAGACGCCGATCTCGTCGGCACGGTCATCGTCGTTGCCGTACTTCGGGAAGTCGCCCTCGACCTCGAAGCCGGTGGCAAGACCCATCTCGTCGCGCACGACCTTGACCTTGGCGTACTTGATGGCGCTCAGGGAGTCGATGACGTGGGAGAAGCCTGCAATGCCGGTGGCAAAGGTGCGGCGCACATCGGTGTCGATCAGGGCCATCTCGGCTTCCTCGTAGTAGTACTTGTCGTGCATATACTGGATCAGGTTCAGCACGTTGACGTACAGGCCGGCCAGCCAGTCCAGCATCTGGACATACTTGGGCAGGACCTCGTCATAGTTCAGGTACTCGCTGGTGATGGGGGCATAATTGGGGCCGCACTGCTCGTGGCTCTTCTCGTCCACGCCGCCGTTGATGGCGTACAGCAGGCACTTTGCCAGGTTGGCGCGGGCACCAAAGAACTGCATCTCCTTGCCGGTCTGGGTGGCAGACACGCAGCAGCAGATGGAGTAATCGTCGCCCCAAACGGGCTTCATCACATCATCGTTCTCGTACTGGACAGAGCTGGTGTTGATGGACACCTTGGCGGCGTACTTCTTGAAGTTCTCGGGCAGGGCAGAGGAGTACAGAACGGTCAGGTTCGGCTCCGGTGCGGGGCCCATGTTCTCCAGAGTGTGCAGGAAGCGGTAGCAGTTCTTGGTGACCATGCTGCGGCCGTCCATGCCGATGCCGCCCACTTCCAGGGTGGCCCACACGGGGTCGCCGGAGAACAGCTGGTTGTAGCTGGGGATGCGGGCAAACTTGACCATGCGGAACTTCATGACCATGTGGTCGATCAGCTCCTGAGCCTGGGTCTCGGTCAGGGTGCCGTTGTCCAGATCGCGCTGGATATAGATATCCAGGAAGGTGGAGATGCGGCCCACGCTCATGGCAGCGCCGTTCTGGGTCTTGATGGCGGCCAGGTAGCCGAAGTACAGCCACTGGCAGGCTTCCTTGGCGTTCTTGGCGGGCTGGGAGATATCGCAGCCGTAGGCCTCGGCCATCTTCTTCATGCCCTTCAGGGCGCTGATCTGGCGTGCGATCTCCTCGCGCAGGCGGATCACATCATCGGTCATGGTGCCGTCGCCGCAGTTGGCGAAATCTTCCTGCTTGAACTTGATCAGGGCATCGATACCGTACAGGGCCACGCGGCGGTAGTCGCCCACGATGCGGCCGCGGCCGTAGGTGTCGGGCAGGCCGGTGATGATGTGGGTGTGGCGGGCAGCCTTCATCTCAGGGGTGTAGGCATCGAACACAGCCTGGTTGTGGGTGCGGGTATAGTCGGTAAAGATCTTGTGCAGCTCCTCGCTGGGCTGATAGCCGTAGGTGGTGCAGGCCTGCTCTGCCATCTTGATGCCGCCGTAGGGCATGAATGCACGCTTCAGGGGCTTGTCGGTCTGCAGGCCGACGATCTGCTCCAGATCCTTCAGGGTCTCGTCGATATAGCCGGGGCCGTAAGCGGTCAGGCTGCTGACGACTTCGGTCTCCATGTCCAGCACGCCGCCCTTGGCGCGCTCTTCCTTCTGCAGCTTCTGCAGGGCACCCCACAGCTTATCGGTCGCCTCGGTGGGACCAGCCAGAAAGCTTTCGTCGCCGTCGTACGGGGTGTAGTTCTTCTGGATGAAGTCGCGGACATTGACTTCCTCTTTCCAGATGCGGCCCTCAAAGCCTTCCCACTGTTCAAAATTGATCATTGGAACCTCCTTGCTCCATTCCATGCGCGGGTTAGCGCATTCTAACTATTGAGCCTTTGAAAAACCGCACTGTATAGGCGGCTTTCTGGGGGCGAAACGGTCTTGAACTGCCGTCTGCGGCAGTTCTAACTACAAGGTGTAGACAAAAATGAAAACCTGCCCACAAAATCTTGCGTTACTATAATAACAAGAACCACTTTAAAAAGCAATAGAAAACAAGTGGGTTTTCTTCCAAAGCAAGGGGGATTCTTTGGGCAGAATGTAGAAAAAAAGCTAAAACCCCGGCGACACACACCTTTTTCGGGAAAAATTGCAAATTGAGGGTTGACAAGACTAACCGTCTATGGTATTCTGTTCTCGCAGCGGCGGTTAGCTAATTCTAACCACGATGCACCAAAAAAAGGAGCGTCTGCAAGCGCTCCGTTCCATTCCTCCATTCCATACTCTCTTTTTCTTGGCAGGATGCAGCATTCTGGTTTGCTCTGCATCCGCTGCGCGGCACACAGGGCTCTGGTACGGCACTGTGCGCAGATGAAAACAAAAACGGGACACTCAGCTTGACCACCTGAGTGCCCCGATTTTTGTTTTGTCCCGGTCGTTGATCAGCCGCATCCCGGGGAGCGGACGACATTCTTTACACCACCGCATCCCGCAGCAGCTGGTAGATCGCCCCCGCGTTTCCATCGGGGGAGCGGAGGAAGACGAATTTTCCGTTTACCTGACAGACTCCGTCTGAATAGACGGTGAAGAGCAGGTTCTGGCTGGCATCGTCTGCAAAGCGCAGGGTGATGGAATGCGCTTCGTAGTCGTGGGAGTAGGAGCGGACATTCTGGTTGAACTTTTGGTAACAGCTCGCGTTTTGCAGGATCTCGAAAAATGCCTGATAAGTATCATCGCCCGCAGAATAGGCACGGGTGGTGACCACAGAGGGGCTCAGGCTGACGGTATCCTCCACGCTGACGGAGACAGAAGTGCTTTTATTGATATCAGTTTTCAGGTCAACGCGGCGGTTGGATACGAACAACATCACGAACAACACGACCCAGAGGGCCATGATGGCATAAAAACGGAGACTTTTGTTTTCCATAAGGCGTTCTCCTTTGGCGGGCCGCCCAGCTGGGCGGCCAGAGATCTTCAAAGAGTACGCTTTCATTATAGTGCCGGAATGCGCAGGATGTCAACTGTTCTCCAGATGCTTCTGCGCCGCAAAGGTGCCTGCGGCGCTGGCGGCAAACACAAAATAGTAGCTTGCGATGCGGAAGAGCATCAGGGTGCTCATGGCCTCGCCGCTGGTCATAAAGCTGCTGAACACCAGCAGAAAGGCTGTTTCAATGGAGCCCATGCCTGCCACATTGGGCAGGGCGTTGGAAAGGAAGAGCATCAGGCTGGTGAGCAGCTGTACCTGCCAGAAGCTCAGCCCGCAGGAAAGCCCCATGAAGCGGATGCAGAACCACGGCAGGGTGAACATCAGAAACAGCTTGAGGGTCTGCACGGCAAGGATACGGGCACAGCGGCCTTTGTCGGCCAGCAGGAGGCGGCTCTCGGTGGCCAGAGTGTCCAGCTGCTCCAGCCACTTTTCCCGGCGGGTCTGCCACGGTTCTGTTTTGGGCAGAAAGCCCATGGCCCAGCGGGCCAGCCGCTGCACCAGCGGCGAGACACAGAGCAGCACCAGCGTCACGATGACCAGCGCCACCACGCAGTAGGCGGCGGGCAGATAGTGCATCACGCCGGAGGTGTTGGCGGCGAGCCACCGGTGCTGCAGCAGGAGCATCACAGTGGCATAGAGCAGAACGGTAGTCTTGTGGAATACATATTGCAGGGTCATCAGGCCCACACCGGGGCCCAGCGGCAGGCCGCAATGGTAGAGATAGTAGGACTCCATGGGCACAGCCCCGGCACCCAGGCCGACCACGTTGCCAAAGATGCCCACAAAGGCGGCATCCATGCCGCGCCGCAGGGTGAAGCCCGGCAGGCGGCAGCGGATGATGAGCCAGCAGACGATTCCCTCAAGCAGGGGGTATGTCAGGCCGATGGCCAGCACCAGCAGCACCTGCCAGAAGGAGAGCTGGGTCAGCGCGGTCGAGATCTCGGCCCAGTGGCTGCTGAAGATGAAAACCACTACACAGGTCAGCGCCAGCAGCACCAGCAGAGAAAGGATCGCCTTTTTGCGGGAGGGCTGCTGGGGGGTGTTGGTCTGTTCCATGGGACAAGGCTCCTTTCACGATACTGCTTGCAGTATAACACAGCGGAACCTTGTTTTTGTGAACTGAAACAAAATTTTTCTCGTCACTTTGTGTGATATGATAAAAAAGAACCTCTCAGGCTTACTTCATTTGCCAGGCCCGGGTTGCGGCTCCCAGCATCCACTTCGTGTTGGAAACAACACTTGTGTCTTGCTGGCCGCGGCCCCAACAGCAACGCCCTTTATCCGCCACTGGCGGCGGTTGTTGCTGTTGCCCCTATGAGGAGAAGTGGCATTGCGAAGCAATGACGGAGAGGTTTTGTGTTACTTTTTCGCTGTCAGATCTTCCACAGCAGCCCGGAGCGTCTGCTCAAAAGCCTCCTTGGAATAATACTGCTCGTACATTTTACGGCATTCTGTCCGCATGGAGGCCAGCTCTTCCGGGTGTTCAATGGCGTGCTTCAGCAGGACAGCCAGCTGCTGCGGGTCGTCGTTGTGGTAAACGAAGCCGTTCCGCCCCTCGGAGATGAGCCCGGCGGTGCCGGTGTGCTCCGATACGATGGATGGCTTGCCGAAGATCAGACCCTCGGTGACAAAGGTGGGCATGGGATCATCGCGGGAAGCACAGACCAAACCGGTGCACTGCTCCATCAGGCTCTTGATCTCGTCACGGGTGAGCCGCTTGCAGTAGTACACGTTTTCCGGGTAGTCTGCGGTCAGGGCGCGGACGGAGTCCATCATCTCCTTGTCAGCGGCCTGGCCCACAAAGAGGAAGGAGGCCTTCTCCCGTACCTCGGGCGGCAGCAGGCGGATGGCCTTGCAGAAGATATCGTGGCCCTTACGGCGCTCAAAGGAGCCCACCGTGGCAAACAGCGGGCGGCCGTGGTTATAGCCCAGATCGGTGCGGACAAAGTTCTCTGCCGCGTAATCGGGCAGGCCGTAGATGAGCGGCCGGATCTCGAACTCGGGCCGCACGGCGTGCATGGCGTTGGCGGCGTGGCTGCCCACCGAGTAGACCCGGACATTCTCTCCCAGCTGGGTGGGGATCTGGTGGGCAATGTGGGGATAGCCTGCAAAGGCATCGTGGAGCCACCACAGCACCGGCACGGCGGTGCCGCTCAGGGCACGGACAGCCCGGGCCATGACCACCGTGTTGGCGATGACGAAGTCGGCACAGAGAGCCATGCCCCAGGCATCGGAGACATTGCGGCAGGACGACCGGGTGATGACCGAGGCCCCGGCATCCAGGAAGAGATGCAGGGAGCCGCCGTCACTGGGGCCCAGCACAAGTACCTCATACCCCATGCTGCGCAGCACCGGCACGGCGCTCACCAGCACGATGGGCGCGCCGGTCATATCCAGCACATGGCTCATAATAAAGGCACGTTTGCCGTGGGCTGAAAACGCATCCTCGGCGCAGATGCCGCGCTCGTAGTGGAGCAGGGCCTGCGGAATGAGAGTGGGCTTAGTGCAGAGCTGCGCGGCCAGCGCCAGCAGCTCAGGTACATTTTCGGGGTCATGGGCGACGGCGCGGCAGCGCTCCAGCAGGGTGCGGCTGACCACGGCGCAGCGGTTCTGCGCCTGCAGCGGCTGACTCTGATAGAGGGCAGTCGCCCCGCCAAAGCCGAACACAGCGTTGCAGACCGCATAATCCGCACCATCCTGCAGGGCTTTGGCAAAGTACATCAGAGCGGTGGACATCAGCTCCACGTCCTCGGCGGCCAGAAGCACGCCGTCCACGCTTGCGGTCAGCTCCCCGTCCAGCCGCTCCACCAGCCGGAACTTGCGGTGGAGCTGGTCGGTCAGGGTGGCTTTCAGGGCCGTGCTGCGGGCCGATGCGCAGACCAGCAGATAGGTGCTCTGGGTGTTGCTGTACTCCTGCAGGGCCAGCTGACGCTGCTGCAGGGGGGTGTAATTGTTGTACATGGCTGTTCCTCCGTTCCGCTTCTCAGTTTCCACGGTGGAACAGGCGCATCAGGCTGCGGATGGGAGCAGTGAGCTTCCAGCTTTTACTGGAAAACACGCTTTCCAGCGAGGTCTCGTAGGCATTGCTCCGGGCCTGCAGATCGGCGTTTTTCTGGTGCAGCTGTGCGATCTCCTGCTGCAGGGCGGCCACCATCTGCTGCTGGGCCGCGGCATTCTGCTCCAGCTGCTGGATATGCTGCTTTTCGCTGTCCTTGCGCAGCTGGAGCTGCTGCACGCCCTGCAGCACGGCGCAGAACAAAGGCTCGTCCGTCAGGGTCTCCAGCGGGAAGTAGCCGTAGCTCACCACCAGCTTCATCCCGGCGGGGTAGTGGGTAGTGCCCTCCAGCCGGTAGTTGGGGTCATCGCCCAAGAACAGGGTGCTGCCGCCGGAAAGGTTCAGGCCGTTGGTGGGCACGCAGATGATGCGGTCGTCTGAAAAGATCAGGTTGGTGATGCAGCAGGGCAGCTCACCCGGGTCGAACCGCAGGGCCTGCACGGCCACCGGCAGCTCAAAGGTCGCGGTCACAGCACCGGTCAGCTCGTCGGTGGTGCAGTCGGGCGCGGTCAGGGTGTCCTTTTCCGAAAAGCCGAAGCCTGCATCATAATAGAGCAGCGGCTGCAGCAGAGTGGGCGAGTCAGTGTGCATCTCGCGCTGGGGGTGTGCCGCAAGGTAGGACTGCACCTTCTGTTCCAGGGAAAGGCAGCGCTCTGCCAGATGGGAAGCACCTTCGTCCGAAAGCTTGAGCTGCTGTTCCAGCTCGGCGATCTTTTCCTGCAGAGCCGCAGTGTTCTCAGGAGCTGCGTTGTTCATAACCGGATTCTCCTCATAATATTATTTCACTTCAGCAGAGGGTGCACCCTCTGCAAAAAATCAGTGTTTTGCCGCAAAATGACGCTCAGGCGCTTCGGCGCGGGCGCTGCGCCGGCGGGGCGCTTCCGCCGCCTTCTGCTCCCGGCGGGAGGTGAGCCAGAACTTCAGGTCCCGGCGGCGTACCAGCAGCTCGCAGATGAGCAGGGTGGAGCCCAGCGAAAGGGTGAATTGCAGCACCATGCCCAGCACCGGGTGAGCCGCAAACTTCTGGGGCATCAGATACCAAGGAATGGCCGTGAGCTCCACGGTGTGGACGCAGAAGATGAACAGCGAACGGCGGCCAATGGCCTGGATGGCGTGGGTGACAACGTTCTCCACCCTGCGCTGGAACCAGATGACGATGGAAAGGATGCCCAGGCCCGTTACGGCATCCAGCAGGATGCTCACGGGGCCGAAGGTCCACTCGGCCATCGAGACGCAGTCGGTGCTCTTGGTAAGAAGCACCAGTGCGGCCACAGCCAGCGCCGCCGCGATCATCCCGCCGCGCAGACGGGGCGAGAGGGGCTGTTCAAAGATCTTATACTTCTTGGCAAGGTAGCCCACATACAGAGCCGGAACGGTGACCATGCCCTGGCCGATGCAAAAAGGAGCCTCCCAGGTGATGCAGATGCCCCAGCCTAACAGCATGGTACCCAGCACCGCCCAGTTTATGTACTGCTCCGGGAAGATATTCAGGATGAGATCCAGCAGGATCCATGCGATCATCAACGAGAGCAGATACCACATGGGGCCGCAGGAGAAGAACAGCTGGCCGAAATAGGTAGCCGTGTGGGGCAGGCCCAGTGCAAAGCCGCCCAGCACCTTGTAGGTCTCGTAGGTGGCGTTGTGCAGGCTGCCGAACAGGCTGTAATGGATGATAAAATGGAACACGGTGGTGGCAATGCCGGTATAGATGTAAGGCTTGAACAGCGTTTTGAACTGCTGGTCGATGCACTTGCCGATGGAGCGCTTGCGGAAGCCGTAGCCGCTGGCAATGTAAAAGGCCGCCATCAGGGATTCGCGGTAGGCGAACATGCAAAAGGTCAGCGGGTTGATGTGGCTGGCATCGCCCATGGGGTAAAGCTCACCGGTGTGGGCAAAGACGATGGTCAGCATGCCGACACCCTTGAGCAGATCGAACATGCCCAGCGAATTTGCGGCACGGCGTTTGGTTCCCTCCATAAAAAGGTCCTCCTCTGCGCCGCACCCCGCCCCGGGATGGCAGAATTGCCGGATTTTTGGCGCATCATGTTAAAAATTAGAGATATTATAATAAGTATAATGCTTTTTGCCCTTGCTGTCAATCAAACGCAGGGAGAAAGCACGGTAGGCGGATACCGGGAAAAGTGTACCACACTCACGGCCTGCCCGCAACAAAAGGCAGGATTTACATCCGGGTGCACAGATTGACTGCAAGTTTAAGTTGCATATTTGTGCAATTAAATCTTGCATTTAAGCCCTCTATGCGGTATACTCTAGGCTAGAGTGCCCAAAAGATTCCATTTGGCGGAAACAAAAGGGAATAATTTAGTAAAAATAAACAGGGAGTGTAAAATAATGGCAAACAAGGCTTGTAACGAAGTTGTGACCGTGGCAAATATGCCGATGACCGTTTTTGATATGATCTCTGCGATGCAGAATAAGTATGCTGACCGTGTGGCGTTCCGCTATGTGGAGGGCAAGGACACGGTGGTGGAAAAGACCTACGCTCAGTATGTGCAGGATATCCGCAAAGCGACCGGCTACCTGCAGCAGGAGCTGGGCGAGCCCAAGGGCAAGAAGATCGTCATCCTGAGCCGCACCAACTATGAGTACGGCGCGGTCGTTTTCGGCACCATGATGGCAGGCGCTGTCATCGTGACCCTGAACCAGGGCAAGACCTGGGCCGAGCTGGAGTATGAGCTGGGCATGGTGGAGCCGGACCTCATCTTCAATGACGGCATCGATTACGGCTACCGCGCCCAGCTGGAAGCACTCTACGGCGCTCGGCTCCGCCCCATGGATGCCTGGACCGCTGCCCCTGAGGCTGAGATGGTCAACCGCATCGATCACGAGGGTCTGCTGATGCTGATGTTCACTTCCGGCACCACCGGCCGCAGCAAGGGTGTGATGCTGAGCGAGAAGAACTACTTCACCGCCTGCCAGATGTACATCGATGGCCTGAAGTCCGTCCTTGACTATGAGGAGCGGCTGGTACCCCAGTACCTCGACCAGACCTTCAGCCACTTTACGCTGGTGCCCATGTTCCATCTGGCCGGTTTCATCTGCTACTTTGTCTATGGCGTGCAGGGCTGGACCCTGAATCTCTGCTGTGATGCCCGCGACCTGCGTCGGGATATGAGCCTGATGCACAGCGATGCCATGTCTACCCCGCCGGTGCTGGTGGAGATGATCTGCAACGAGGTCAAGCGCGGCCATGCCGACCGCCTGAACGGGCTGTGGAACCTGAGCTGCAGCTCTGCCATCCTTGATCCCGCCATCCTGAGCGATCTGGTGAAGAATGGCTTCTACATCAATCAGTGCTACTCCATGACCGAGCTGGCCGGCTATGGCCTGCTGAACGTGACCCAGGAGGGCGACCACCTGCGTGCCCTGGGCAAGCCGGACGGCTTCTGTGAGGTCAAGGTGGACGAGACCGGCGAGATCTGCGTCCGCGGCGGCTGCGTGATGCTGGGCTACTATAAGAACCCCGAGGCCACTGCCGAGACCATCGACAAGGACGGCTGGCTCCACACCGGCGACCTGGCCCGCGTGGACGAGGAAGGCTACTACTATATGACCGGCCGCAAGAAGAACCTCATCATTCTGGACAGCGGCGAGAACGTCAGCCCCGAGGAGCTGGAAAAGCTGCTGGGCAAGTGCGATGCCATCAAGGAGTGCATCGTCAAGGAGATGGGCAAGAAGATTGGCACCGTGGTCTGCTGTGAGGATGACAAGCAGCAGCAGGTGAAGGATTTTGTCACCGAGCTGAACCGCACCCTGCCCATGTACAAGCGCATCTCCGTTGTAGAATGCAGCGCCGAGCCCCTGCCCCGCAACGCGCTGGGCAAGCTGCTGCGCAGGTAAAATCAAACGGGAGAAAAAGGAGCAGACCATGGTAAACAATGTCTATGATCTTGTCACCCGGACAATGGAGCAGGAATTCCCCGGGCGGGTGGCGTTCCGCTGGGTAGAGGATGCCACCGGCACCGTGAAGGAAAAGACCTATGCCGAGTATGCACAGGATATCCGCCGCGCCGCTGCCTGGTTTGCCCGGAACATCCCGGAGGTGGAGGGCAAGCGGGTGGTCCTGTTGAGCCGGAACTGCTATGAGTACGGCGTGAATACCTTTGGCGCTGTGCTGGCCGGGGCTGTTCTGGTAACGATGAACCAGAAAAAGACCTGGGATGAGCTGAGCTGGGAGCTGGAGCTGGCAGAGCCTGCCCTCATCCTGAACGATGGGGTGGACTACGGCTGCCGTGAGCAGCTGGAGGCTGCGTATGGGGAGCGCCTGCGGCCGATGGATGTCTGGAAGGACACCGCGCTCGGCGGGCTGGAAAAGAAGATCGATCCCAATGCCCTGATGGTCATGCTGTTCACCTCCGGCACCACCGGCCGCAGCAAGGCCGTGATGCTGGCAGAGCGGAACTTCTTTACCGTGATGCAGATGCACGTTGCCATGGGCGACCACTTGCTGGACTTCAAGCACCGGCAGCTGCCCGAGGACAAAAACGATGTCCTGAGCAACTTTGCCATCCTGCCCCTGTTCCATCTGGGCACCTTTATCTGCCTGTTCTCCTGGCCCTTCAAGGGCTGGGCCCTGAACCTTTGCAGTGATCTGCGGAATTTCTACCGGGATCTGGGGCTGATGCACAGCGACTCCATTGCCGTGGCCCCGGTGCTGATGGAGAGCATCTACAAGGATGTCAAGCGCGGCCGCGCCGATAAGCTGAACGGCCTGTGGAACCCCTGCGGCAGCTCTGCCATGTTCGACAGCGAGCTGCTGCTGGGTCTGGTGGAAAACGGCATGTACATCACCCAGTGCTACGGCATGACCGAGACCTGCGGCGATGGTCTGGTGAACTACGCCCAGGCAGAGCCCCATATCCGGGCGCTGGGCAAGCCGGACGGCCACTGCGAGTACAAGCTGGATGAGACCGGCGAGATCTGCATCCGGGGCGGCTGTGTGATGCTGGGCTACTATAAGGATCCCGAAGCCACCGCCGAGATCATCGACAAAGACGGCTGGCTCCACACCGGCGACCTGGCCCGTGAGGACGAGGACGGCTATTACTATATGGTGGGCCGGAAGAAGAACCTGATCATTCTGGGCACCGGCGAGAACGTCAGTCCCGAGGAGCTGGAAAGAAAGCTCAACGCCTGCCCTGAGGTGCAGGAGTGCGTGGTCAAGGAGATGGGCAAAAAGATCGGCGCGCTGATCTGCTGTGCCGAGGAAAAGCAGGCGGAGATCCGGGCCTTTATCACCGGGCTGAACCGTGCCCTGCCGCTGTACCAGCGGATCACGGCGGTGGAGTTCAGCACCGAGCCCCTGCCCCGCAACGCCATGGGCAAGCTGCTGCGCAGGTAAGCGCGGAAATTGTAAAAAAAGCGCAAAACCGGGCGGTCGGTGTGTTGCATTTCCTCCATAAAACAGGTATTATAAAACACAGGAATGCCCCGCCGGCTGGCTAAACCGGCCCGGCGCGTGGCATACTGAAACTGCGCCCTTGCAGGCGATAAAAAATCCCTCACGGAAAGGAAGATTTTTTGATGGAAAGAGCAGAAATCATGTCTCAGATCCTGGCAATTCTGGAGGATGTGGCAGAGATCTCGCCCGAGGATGTCAACGAAAACAGCGTGATGATGGATGATCTGGATCTGTCCTCTATGGAGATCCTGACCGTCGTGGCCGATCTGGAAGAGACCTTTGGTCTGCGCATCCCCGAAAAGGAGCTGCGCAACTTTGTGACCATCGGCGATCTGGCCGATTATCTGGCCGAGAACGCGGGGTAAATTCCGGATGAATGCAGAGCAGCGTGCGGTGTTTCAGGGCATCGTCTACTACTACCGTGAAAATCAGGTCCTCTGCCGCTATCAGGCCACGCTGAAGGAGGCCGTTGACCCGGCTCTTCTGCAGCGGGCACTGGATGCGGCCCGCCCGCTGGCAGAATATTATTTCTGCCATGTGGTGTGGGAAAAGCGGGAGGCCCGTCTGGAGCCCAACACCGCCCCCTGCCGTGTGCGGCAGGGCAGCACCCAGCCAAAGATCCCCGAGGAGACGAACGATTATCTCTTCTCGCTGGGCTATGAGGGGAACACGGTCTATCTGGACTGGTTCCACTTCCTGGCCGATGGCCGGGGCAGCGCGCCCTTTTTCACCCTGCTGCTCAAGCTCTACTGCAACCTGCGCTCCAACGCCGGTTTTGTGTGCGAGGCCCTTGCCTCTGACCCGCCCTACGATGTGGAACAGCTGCTGGCCTGCTACCCGGAGAGCCAGGTGGCCAACGACATGCAGAAGGACGTGCTGCAGATCCACGAGGGCACGCCCCATTTTCAGCGGCTGCGGCTGGACAGGCAGAGCCTTGTGGATCTGGCGCGGAAGGAGGGCGTGAAGCCCTTCAGCGCCCTCATGGGGCTGACCTGCCAGGCAGCGCAGCGGTATCTGGAAAAGAATGACCTTGTGTACAGCTATGCCGCCGACACCCGCGCGGCGCTGGGGGTGCCGCATGCCCTGTACAACTGCATTGCGTCCTTCCAGCTGTCCCTGCAGCTGGAACCGCAGGCCCGGCTCCACAGCTTTGCAAAGCAGCTCGACCATGAGATCCGGGAAAGCCTGACCCCGGAGCGCCGCCTGTTCCGTATGGCCGAACAGATGGGCTGGGTGTATCAGGTGTTCCGGCAGAAGGCCGCACTCAAGATCAAGAAGCGTGTGTTCCAGATGGGCGAGTACATCAGCGGCTTCCCGGCAGATTTCTGGGTCAGCTACATCGGCAGCCCGCTGCTGCCGCACAGCCCGGAGCTGGAAGCGTACCTGACCGATTTCCAGACCTGGGTGCTGCCGGACGGTGCGTCCCTTGCAATGGAGGTCACCAGCCTGCACGGCGTGCTGACCTGCTGCATTGAGAACAAGGTGGACAAGCCCGGCTACCTCGAGGCCCTGCGCGACGTGATGGAGCAGGAGGGCATCAGGGTGCTGGAAGCGGTACATATCTCTTAAAAGAAAATGACCCTTTCCGTCATGCGTCGGCGTGGCGGAAGGGGTCATTTTTCATATTGTGGAGGTGGGCCGGATGCTGACCTCGCCGTGCTGCAGGGCAATCTGCCTGCCGCCCTCGCGCTCCACCACCAGACGGCCCGCATCGTCAATGAAAAGGGCCTTTGCGGCATAGGTCTCGGCCCCGGTGCAGACAGTGACCCAGTGGCCCGGCACAAAACAGCGGGCCCGGTACTCGTCCAGACAGTCGAAGGCCGGGCAGAGGGAGAGCAGCTCCCGGGCAATGGCCCCGGCCAGCACTGCCCGGCTCACGGGTGCGGGCCCGCCGGGGTAAAGGCTGCCTGCCGTGCGGGCCAGCTCCTCGGGCCAGTCGGCAGGGGATGTGGTCAGGTTGAGGCCGATGCCCACCACCAGCCATTCCAGCTGGCCGCTCTCCATGTCGGTCCCGGCTTCGGTCAGGATGCCGCAGACCTTGCGGCCCTGATAGTAAAGGTCGTTCACCCATTTGATGCCCAGTTCCAGCCCGCACAGGGCCTTGACAGCCCGGGCCACGGCCACCGCCGCACTGATGGTCGCGCTCTGGGCATCGGCAGCAGAAAGGGCAGGCCGCAGAATGAGGGAGAGGTAGACCCCCTTCCCGGCAGGGCTTTCAAACCGCCGCCCAAGCCGCCCGCGCCCCGCCTGCTGGTGGGCCGTGAGCACCAGCGTACCGTGGGGTGCACCGCCCAGTGCCAGCTGCTTGGCCGTCAGGTTGGAGCTTTGCAGCGTGTCGTAGATGTGGATGGGAGCGGGATAGGGGCCCACCGCTTCGGCGCAGAAGGGGTCACCGCCTGCCAGCCGGTAGCCCCGGCGCGGGGCGGAATCCAGCGCGTATCCCTGGGCCAAAAGCGCCTGTGCCGCCTTGTGGACAGCCGCGCGGCTCACGCCCAGCGCTTCGGCCAGCTGCTGGCCTGAGATATAGGCTCCCTCTGCCGCCGAAAGCGCCTGCAGCAGGGCCTGTTTGGTGCTTCCCCCCATGGAAAACGCCTCCTTCTTATAGTATAATAACAGTATAGCATAACTTGAAGTTTTGCAAAAGAAGAACCTCTCAGGCGCTTTGCGCCAATGACAGGTTGCGGCTCCCAGCATCCACTTCGTGCAATGCACTTGTGGATTGCTGGCCGCGGCCCCAACAACTCCTCCCTGTTTCCGCCACTGGCGGCGGTCGTTGTTGTTGCCCCTGATAGGGGAGCCAAGCAGCGCAATGCCGGAGAGGTTTATCCGTTTTTATTTTTCAAAATTTTTGCAGGAAAACCGCGCTCTGTTTCGTATTCAATTACAGAGCGGCAGGAAAGGAGGGATGCGGACCATTGACAACACTGGAATTCAATGCGCTGGTGCGGCAGTATCAGGGGCTGGTCTACACGGTCTGCCACCAGCTGGTGCCGGACGAGGGCGATGCCCAGGATCTGGCACAGGAGACTTTTCTGGCCGCATGGCGGGCCATTGACCGCTGCCCGCCCGGGTACGAAAAGCAGTGGCTGGCGCGTATCGCTTCCAACAAAGCCAAGGACTACCTGCGCAGTGCGTGGGTGCGCCGGGTGAACACCCCGGGAGATGATATCCTTGCACTGGAAGGCGCGCCGCCCGGCTCCGACCCGGAGCAGCAGGTGCTGGATGCCATGAGCGAGGAGACCCTGACCGAAAAGATCCTGGGGATGCGGGAGCCGTACCGCACCCCCTGCCGCCTGATGCTGCTGGAGGGCCGCACCGCCGCCGAGGCGGCAGCTCTCTGCGGCAGGCCCCAAAAGACGGTGGAGGCGCAGATCTACCGGGCAAAGAAAATGCTGGCGGAGCAGATCCGTCAGGAAAGGAGGAGCGAAGATGGAATTGTTTCGTGAAGATGGCTGCATGACCGACGCGGGCTTCCGGGCCATGATGGACGGCCAGCTGGATGAGCTGGGCAGGCTGGAAGCCGCCGAACACCTCTCCTATTGTGACCAGTGCATGGACCGCTACACGGCCCTTTTGACCGCCGACGCACTGGAAACACCGCCAAGGAGTGTGCAGGGCGCGGTGATGGGCACGATCTGGGCCCGCCTGATGCAGAATACCTATGGCAGGGCTGCCGTGGCCGGTGTAGCCGCTGTGCTGGCCCTGACCCTGTGGCGGAGCGGGGCGCTGCAGCAGATCATCCAGTATGGTGCCGGGCGGGAGACCGTGCTGGAGACCGACCAGAGCCAGCTCTGGGAACCCGGCCAGAATGACCCGGCCCCGGAGAACACCCCGCAATACCGCCCCATTGAGGACGACCGACCGCAGGCCGCGCCGGAACAGCTGGGGAGACCCATGGAGACAAAACAGGACCGCCGCTATGCCGGCGAAGGCTCCTCTTTGCTTCACAAGCTGTTCACGGATGTGACCGATAAGATCGCGGGCAACACCCCGAATACAGAGAAATGAGGGAACGATTATGAAGAAAAATGGCATCCTGACCCTGCTGTTCGCCTTTATCCCGGGCGCGGGCCAGATGTATCAGGGATATATGAAGCGCGGCCTTTCGCTGATGCTGATGGCGGCTGCCATCAGCATGGCAGCCATGCTGATCCCGCCCATTGCGTTTGCGCTGCTGGTGGTGTTCATGTACAGCTTTTTCGACACCTTCAATCTGCGTGCCCAGATCAGCATGGGCACCGCCCCGGAGGACGATTATCTGGTACACTTCGATCCGCAGGACAAGCGCCTTGCACGGATGATGATGGACAGCCACAAGCTGGTGGGCTGGTGCCTGATCGCCATCGGTGCGCTGATCGCCTACGAGCAGATCATTATGAACACGCTGGGCGACATCCTGTGGCGCTGGGGCCAGAAGGCTCCGGTGTGGCGGGCCGTCTATCTGGTGATGGATCAACTGCCCGAGGTGGTGCTCTGCGTGGTGCTGATCCTGTGCGGCATCTGGCTGGTGCGTGGGCCCAGGGCAAAGAAGGCTGCCCCGGAAGCCGCACCGGAGGAAACCGATTTTCAGGAGTATCAGCCCGAAAAGAAAATGCCCAGCCTGCTGGATCACATTGCCCGCAAGGCAGAGCCGGATACGACCGGTGAGGTGACCCTTGACCCGGAGGATGAGGACGATGGACGAGAAGAAGAATAACACAGCAGAGCGCCCGGCCCCCAAAGCCCCGGAGAGTGCCCCGGTGCGCCGGGTGGGCACCCTGACGCTGGGAGTCTGCCTGATCGCCTGCGGCGTGCTGTTCCTCTGCTATTTCTTTGTGCCGCATTTCAACTGGGAGCTTGCGCTGAAGATCGCCCCGGCGGCAGGGCTGATCCTGCTGGGGTGCGAGGTGCTGTATTTTGCCGCAAGGCCTCAGCGCTGGAAGTACGATTTTCTCTCGGTGTTCCTCTGCATCGTGCTGATGGTCAGCGCCTTTGGCGGGGCCTGCCTGATGGCAGCCTTTGATTTTGCCCTGCACCGGGAGGAGTTCTGGATCGAATACGATGCCCGGCAGGAGCGGGGCCTGAATGATGCGGAAAGCGACCGCCTGCGCCTTGATCTGGACGAGGGCACCGGCCCTGACCTCGATGAGGAAAATGAGGACAGCAGCGCGGCCTCCCACACGGAAGTGTGAGCCATACAAAAAACATATCACAGCAATACAAAAGATACCTTTTACAGAGGGCACCTGTCCGGGTATACTGAATATGCACCCGGACGATGGGTGCTCGAAGAAAAAGTGTAAAAGCGAACCGCCATGGCATCTGTCACCATGGCGGTTCGCTTTTTGCTGTATCGTGTATTACTTGCGGGCAATCATCTCGGTGTAGGCCAGCACCAGGGGGCCTACACCCTTGGCATCGTTGCAGACCACAGGCTCACTGAAGTAGTAGGCCAGGGAGCCGTCGCGGTGGTCCTTGCCGCCCAGACCTGCCACCAGGCAGATGCCATCCAGCTGCAGGCTGCCGTCCGGGTTCTTGGAGAGGTACCTGTCACAGGTGCCGTAGAAGGCTTTCTCAGCCCAGGCAGCCATCCGCTTGGGCAGGTAGCCCAGGCGCACGCCCTTGAGCACCGCATAGGCGAACAGGGCAGTGCCGCTGGTCTCAAGGTAGTTGCCCTCCACGCCGGGGTGATCCATCACCTGCCAGAACATGCCGGTCTCCTCGTCCTGGAACTTGTGCACATCCTCAATGGTCTGCTTGAGCATTGCCATGATGCCGCGGTACTCGTTGTACAGCTGCTCGTCCATCCGCTCCAGCACGTCCACCATGGCCACCATGAACCAGCCCATGGCCCGCAGCCAGAAGTTGGGGCTGCAGCCGGTCACGGGGTCAGCCCAGTACATCTGGCGGCTCTCGTCGTAGCCGTGGTAGTACAGGCCGGTCTTTTCGTCCCGCATGTGCTTTTTGATGTTCATGAACTGCTTGTAGCTGTCGATGCAGCCCTGCATCTTGTTGAAGCGGGTCTCGTACTCCATGTAGAAGGGCTGGGCCATGTAGGTGCCGTCCAGCCAGACCTGCCAGGGGTAGATCTCCTTGTGCCAGAAGTTGCCCTCCTTGGTGCGGGGCTGGGTGAGCAGCTGGCTGCGGATGGTGTCAATGGCCCGGCGGTACTTCTCATCCCCGAAGATGTCGTACAGGGTGAACAGGTTCTTGCCCTGGTTTACGTTGTCCAGGTTATACTCCTTGGGGTCATAGGTCTTGATGGAGCCATCCTCCTGCACAAAGAAGTCGATGAAGTCCTTGGAGAAGCTCAGGTACTTCTCGTCCCCGGTGGTTTTGTAAAGGCTCAGGCAGGCCGTGATCATGCAGCCATCGATGTAGTTCCACTTGTTGGGCTTGCCGCTGCGCACCTTTTCAATGTTCCACATGGGGGCCTCGGCGCTGGAATTAGCGATCAGGTAGTCCACATAGTCGCCCAGCAGGGTGAGAATTTCTTCATGGGTCATGGGTCAGTCCTCCTCGAAATGGCCGACATTGGCAAAGCGCAGGCGCTCGCCCTCGTAGCCGGTGATCTTGACGTTGTGCAGGTCAATCTCCTTGACGTTCTCCGCGTAGATGGCCAGCTTTTTCACGTTGGGGCGGTTGTCCGCCATGGCGGCCTGACCGGCTTCGGCGTTGGGGTCAAAGGTGATGGTGACATTCTTCATGGAGACGCGCTCGATGGGCTGCTCAGGCAGGCCGTCGAAGTAGCAGCCCGCGAACTGTGCGTCGGTGGCCACGATATCCTCCATGGTCAGGCTGCCCAGCTTGGGGGTGTACTCATCCACCGGCATGGCATCGCGGCACTGGACATAGGGGCTGTGACCGTCCGGGTCACAGAAATAGAACATGTTGATGACAAAGGGAGCCTTGACACCGCGCATCTCCACGTTACGGAACACCAGCCCGTCGATGACGGCGGTGTTGCCGCGGCCGCGCCGGGTCTTGACCCGCAGGCCGCGGTCGGTGTGGTCCATCAGGCACTGGGTCACCACCATATCCTTCACGCCGCCGCTCATCTCGCTGCCGATGACGATGCCGCCATGGCCTTTGTCCAGCAGGCAGTTCCGGATCACAGTGTGCGCACAGCTCTTTTTCAGCTTCATGCCCAGGAACACTTTGCTGGCTTTCATGGCAATGCAGTCGTCACCCACGTGGATGTTCGCACCGATGATGCGGATGTACTCGCAGCTCTCGGGGTCGATGCCGTCGGTGTTGGGGGCGTTGTAGGGATTGTTGATGTTGAAGTTCAGCAGATCCAGATGCTTGACAAAGATGGGGTGGATGGTCCAGGAGTAGCTGTTCTGCACCGTGATGCCGTGCAGGCAGACATTCTCACTGTCCACCGCGGCCACCGCGCGGGGCCGCCATGCGATCCGCTTGACCTTCTGGTTGATCCACCAGTCGCCGTTCTGGGCATCGCAGTCCAGGGTGCCCTCGCCGGTCACCACCACGTCGTGCACCTGCGTGATGTTCAGCAGGCCGGCAAAGCTGTCCAGCGGGTTGCCCTCCCAGCCGGTCAGATAATATTCATCCACCTCGTTCTCACTGGGGATGACACCGGGCAGGATGGGGTAGTGGGTGCGGTCGTTGTCGCCCAGCAGCACAGCGCCCTTTTCCAGGTAGAGGGTGGTGCAGCTCTTCATAAACAGGCTGGAGGTGCGGTAGCGCCCGGCAGGCACATAGACCGTGCCGCCCTTGGGGCAGGTGGAAAGGGCGGCCTGCAGCTTGCCGGTGTTGTCGGTGGTGCCATCGGCCACCAGGCCGTAGCGGGATGCGTCCACAAAGAAGGTCTCGGTCTCGGTGGTGAAATCGAGGGTCAGGGTCTCGCCCTCAGCCTGTACGGCAACCGTGTAGGGGGTGCCGGGCAGCAGGCTGAACAGGGAGAACACGTTGGTCTCGCAGGCGGTGTAAACGGTCTCACCGTTCAGCTGAACGGTGAAGGGATGCGCCGGACGATAGCACAGGCCGTTTTCCAGCTCGAACACGGCACTGCGGGTCATGGAACGGATCAGGGAAAGCTTCATAAACAGGATGCCTCCTTGGATGTTGAAAGATTTATGGGTTGCCCGCAGGTGGCGGGCATGGTACACTGAGGAAAAGAAACTGTTGAATGGGGTGTGCGGATGAAAGCGGAACGGGAAAAATGGAGCGGCCGGGTAACGGCAAAGGCGCTGCGGTTCCAGACCGGCCAGTATGAGCTGGCTGAGGAGGAGGAAATCTGCCGGATCATTCTGGTGTCCGGCGGCAGCTTTACGCTGGTGCGGGGCGGCGAGAGCCTGCTGGTGAACCCGGGCTGTGTGTTGCTGCTGGGCCCCGGCGGGGGCCTGCTGCAGCAGGCGGGCCACATTGCCCCTGAGCTCATCGGCTGCCGGTTTCCGGCGGGCGTTCTCCCGGTGCTCAAGAACCTGATGCAGCGGGATTTCATGGCGCTGTTTGAGCCGGGAGAACAAACGGCCCTGTACGGCCCGGTGCAGTGGTCAGGCCGCCTGCGCACCCTGTTGGGCATGATGCAAAGCGCCGAGAGCGAGCCGGAAAGCCCCGGTATGATCTATCTGGCCCTCATCCTGCACTATGTGGAGCAGGAGTGCCGCAGTGAAAAGCAGGACATCCGCCCCCGCAACGAGACGGTGGAGCAGATCTGCGCTTACCTTGCAGCCAACTACCAGCAGAAATTTTCCCTGACAGATGTGGCTGCGCGGTTCTACCTGTCGCCCTATTACCTGAGTCGGCTGTTCCGGCGGGTCACGGGCCAGTCCATTGTGGATTACATCAATGGCCGCCGCATTGAGGCTGCCCAGCGCCTGCTGGAGAGCACCGACCTGAACATCAGCGCTGTGGCCGAGCAGACCGGCTTTGCCTCCGCCGCCCATTTCCGCCGCGTGTTCCGCGAGACGATGGGAACGGGGCCGCTGCAATACCGCAAAAGTCACCGCGGATAAGAGCAACGCCCCCTGTGCTGCGCACAGGGGGCGTTGCTTATTCATCGAAAGTCAATGGTTCTGTCCGCAGAGGGGGTGCTTAGCCCTTGACAGCACCGGCGGAGATACCTTCGACGAACTGATCCTGTGCACAGAAGAAAACAATCAGCTGCGGCAGGATGGAGATCAGGGACAGGGCCAGGATACGGTTCCAGGCAAAGCCGGTATCACCGTCCATGGACAGCTTGACGAACAGGGACATGGGGTACTTTGCAGGGGTCTGCACGTAAAGCAGGGGGCCCATGAAGTCGTTGCAGCTCCACATGAACTGGAACAGTGCGCAGGACACCAGAGCGGGCATCAGCATCGGGACGATGACCTTGTACAGGGTCTGGAAGGAGGAGCAGCCGTCGATGGCGGCAGCCTCGTCCAGGTCGCGGGGGACGTTGCGCATGAACTGCACCAGCTGGTAGACGAAGTAGGTCTCAGTTGCGAATGCGCAGTGGACCCAGATGGCCAGATAGAACGGGCTGTTGACCCAGCCGAACTTGGTGTACAGCAGGAACTGAGGCACGTTCAGGACGACCTGAGGCAGGAACAGGGTGGCCAGCATGATGCTGAACAGGATCTTCCGGCCCGGGAAGTCGAAACGGCCAAAGCCGTAGGCTGCAATGCAGGAGGAGACCACCGTGCAGATGACCTTGGGCAGAACATAAGAATAAGTGTTCAGCATGGCCTGCAGGATGTTGATGGAACCGCCGAAGTTGTTCAGCGCGTTCTTGTAGCCCTCCAGAGTGGGGTTCTTGATCCACAGGCCGATGCCTGCAAAGATCTCGCTGTTGTCCTTAAAGGTAGCGCTGACCATCCACAGCAGGGGATAGATCATGATCAGGCCCACCAGGATCAGGACAAGATACTTAAAAAACGTCGCAATGGCGTTGGATGCTTTCATTCCCATACTGTCACACCTTACCTTTCATCCGAGTAGTAGACCCACTTCTTCTGGCTGGTGAAGGCGATGATCGTCAGGATGCAGACGATGACGAACATGATCCATGCCAGTGCGGAAGCCATGCCCATCTGGTTGGACTTGAATGCGTAGTTGTAGACCAGAATGGAGATGAGGGTGGTGGAACCGCGGGGACCGCCGTTGGTGATGATGTACGGGCCATTGAACTCCTGGAAAGCCTGGCAGATCTGAGTGACCAGGTTGTAGAAGATGATGGGGGTGATCATGGGAACAGTGATGGAGAAGAACTGCTTCCACTTACCGGCACCATCGATGGTGGCAGCCTCGTACAGGTCTGCAGGCACGCCCTTCAGGGCGGCCAGGAACAGCACCATGGCGGAGCCGAACTGCCAGATGCGCAGGAAGCAGATGATCCACAGCGCATAGTTGGGGTCGCTCAGCCAGGAGGGGCCCTGTGCGTGGCCGAAGGTGATGGCGCGGATGATGGTGTTGACCAGACCATCATCACGGAAAACAGCCTTCCACAGCACGGCGATGGCAACGGAGCCACCCAGAATGGACGGGATGTAGTAAACGGTACGGAACAGGTTCACGCAGGCGATCTTGAAGTTCAGGATGTATGCGATGAACAGAGCAAAGATCAGCTTCAGGGGCACGGTGATGAAGGCGTACTTGAAGGTGGTGACCAGAGCCTTGGTGACCTTGGCATCAGAGAAGGCGGTGACGTAGTTCATCACGCCGTACTGGTGGATGCCATTGAAGAAGTTCATGTCGGTGAAACTGTAATACAGCGACTGACCGAAGGGGATGGCCTTGAACACGATAAAGCCGATGATCCAGGGGATCAGGTAGATCAGACCCTGCCACTTATCCAGGAACTTCTGTGCGGGGGTACGCCCGAGAGAGGGCGCTTTGCTTTCTTTCATCCGGGGATCCTCCTTTGGTGAAAATCAGTGCAACAAACCTTATGTCACACTTTGGCAACAGATTTGTCAGAAAATTGTAACCTGTGCCTGAGAAAAAAGGGGCATCGGGCCTACGGGTGGACGATGCCCCTGATATGTAATTTGACTCAGGTCAGCAAAGAAGATCAGACAGTGTAGCCAACAGCAGACATGCCGTCCAGCAGAACGTCAACAACATCTGCGCCGCTCTTGTTGTCGTAGTCAACGGTATCGAACACTTCCTGATAGGTGCCGGTGCCGGTAGCCTTCAAATCGGAAGACTCGAACAGGGGATCCAGCTGGCAGGAAACAAAGCTCATGACCTTGCCGTTTGCCTCAGCGACCAGCTCGTTGATCTTACCGGCAGCCTGAGCGGTAGCCAGACCAGCCTTGGAAGCGGGGATGCCGCACTCGGAACCCATGATGGCAGCGCCGTCGCCGTTCCACAGGTACTCGATCAGGGTAGCAGCCTCAGCGGGGTTCTTGCAGGTCTTGGTGATGGCCATGCCCATGGAGACCTTGGAGAAGCCGCCGTTGTAATCGCCGAACTTGATCTCCTCGCCGACGGTAAAGCCAGCCTTGTTGTCCTCGTCCAGAGCGTCCTGATACTTGGAAGCAGCGGAATCCCACTCGAAGATGCCGGCGATCTTGCCGGTGATCCACTCGTTGGACTGGTGGGTAGCACCGTCGCCGTTTGCACCGTAGTAGGTGGGCAGCGGCATGATGACGTGGCCGTCGACCAGGCTCTTGATGAAGTCGATGCCCTCGGCGATCTCGTCAGCGGTGTAGTTCAGGGTAGAGGTGGTGGGATCTGCCCAGTCCTTGCCGTACTTGGACTCGAGGTAGAACACCATCAGGATCATACGGTCGTATGCGCCCAGGTGCAGGGGATAGTAATCATCGCCCAACTTCTCCTGGAAAGCCTTGCCTGCTGCAAACAGGTCATCCTCAGTGGCGGGAACCTCGGTGATGCCAGCCTTGTTAAAGGTGGTCATGTTCCAGTAGAAGATACGGCCGGTCATGGAGATGGGCACGCACTGCTGTGCATTTGCAACGTTGCAGGCACCCAGCTTTGCGTCGTCCCACTGGGACATATCCAGGTAATCGGTGACGCTGTTCAGATCCAGGAAGGTCTGGCCGTTGCCGGAGTAGTTGTACAGCCAGTTCCAGTTGATCTGGCAGACATCCTCAGCCACGCCGCCTGCAAACTTGGTGGACATGGTGTCCTCCCAGCCGGACCATGCAGCGAAGGTGGGGTTGACGGTGATGGTGGTGTGCTCAGCAGAGAAAGCCTTCAGGGCCTCCTGGTAAGCGTTGTGGCGGGACTCGCCGCCCCACCAGCTCATGGTCAGGGTAACGGGATCGCTGCTCAGGCCAGCCACAGAAGCAGCCTCGGCTGCGGAAGAAGCGGTGCTGGAAGCAGCGCCGCCATTGCCGCCATTGCCGCCGCAGGCAGCCAGCAGACCAGCTGCACCAACAGCACCGGTGACCTTCAGGAAATCACGACGGGAAATTGCCTTGCTCATTGTTGTTCTCCTCCTAATAAATCAAAAAACATCGAGCGGGCCTTTCTGCACAAGGCTCGTTGTATACAAATATGATAACAAAAGGGATGGGAAAAAGAAAGATGTAAATTGAAGTGATACGGACAAAAAACGAACAAATATTGCTCTCGTGATTTGCAGCGATTTGACGGCATTGCCGAAATGAATAAACTTGGAGCGAAAAAATATGCAATCTGCATAATTGGATAGATTGCATAGAAACGGGCCGAGAGAGTGTAGCAGAACCTCTAAAATTGCAATAGTATTGTAACTTGTTGCGAAATTGACGGTATAATGTTGTATACAACGTGTGAAAAAAGTGACGATATCGCTATTTTATAAACTGATATATCAATTGCGCAAAAAACGTTCGCAGTGGGATACAACTGATATATCACTTCAAAAGAGGACGAGCAAAAAAGAGCGCTGCCCGGCTGGGCAGCGCTCTGAAAACTGTAAAAATCTTTTGGGAGATCTGGGATCTCACGCAGGAGAGGGCTCCTGTGCCTGCCGGAGATCGACACTTACTGTGCGTTCCGTTTGGCGTAAAACGCCCGCCGTGCCTTGAAATAGCACTGGGGGCACATGCTGACGTACTGCACATCGTTTTCCAGATCGATGGCGACCTGCTCGCCCTCAAAGACGAACTCCCCATTGACCCTGCGGCAGTTGCAGGTGGCCTTGCGCCCGCAGGTGCAGATGGTCTTCATCTCCTCAATGGTGTGGGCCAGCTCCAGCAGACGGGTGGAGCCGGGGAAGCCCTTGAGGGAGAAGTCTGACCGCAGGCCGTAGCAGATGACCGGGATGTTCAGGTCTACCGTGACCATGAACAGCTGCTCGGCCTGTGCCGGGGTAAAGAACTGGCTCTCGTCGCAGAGAACACAGGCCAGCGGCTGTTCCCCGGCAGAAGCGGCGCGCACGGCCTCGAACACATCCACCTCGGGCGGGATGAGCAGGTCGGCCCTGCGGCGCACGCCCAGGCGGCTGACCAGCTCGCCGCCGCCCTTGGTGTCCACCTGGGGCTTCAGGATCAGCACCCGCATCCCCTGCTCTTCGTAGTTGTGGGCCACCTGCATCAGCGCGGTGCTTTTGCCGCTGTTCATGGCACCGTATCGGAAGTATAGCTTCGCCATAGTTGCTCTCCTCATAAAAAGGCAACCCTCTCTGCTCGTTCGGGGGGAGAGGGCTGCCTGTTTTCTGTGATATGTTATGAATAGATGTTAGATCAGTCCTGATTGCGCAGGCGGTAACCCAGGCTCATCAGGCTGTCGCCCAGGTGGACGTTCTCCACCACCACTTCGGGGTAGGGCACCGACAGGTCATAGTGGGAGAAGTTCCAGAAGCCTTTGATGCCCAGCTCGACCAGCCGGCCGCTGAGCTCCTCCGCACCGCTGCGGGGCACACAGAACACAGCCACCTCAGGCTTATGCTCTGCGCAGAAGGCCTCCAGCTCGTCAACGTGTAAGATCTGGATGCCGTTGATCTCTTTGCCCACCTCGCTGGGGGAATTGTCAAAGGCGGCGATCAGCTTGTAGCCGTTGGTGTCGGTGGTGATGAAGCGGCTGACTGCCTTGCCCAACCGGCCGCAGCCGATGAGGATGGTGGGCAGCAGGTCACCGTTGCCGAACAGCAGATGCTCCAGGATGGAAAGCAGGTTCTCCACCGAGTAGCCGATGCCCTGGCGGCCGTTCACGTCGCCGATGCAGTTGAAATCCTGCCGCACCTGAGAGGCCGTGGTGCCCATCTGGGCGGCCAGCTCGCGGGAGGAGATGCTGGTGATGCCGTCGTTCTTCAGCGTCCGCAGGTAGCGGTAGTACTTGGGCAGGCGCTTGATCACCGGAAGGGAAGCTTTGCCGGGATTGTTCATGGAAATGGTTCTCCTTTCATCCAAAGGGAATGCCGGTCTCTTTGCACCCTGCAAGGTGCACCGGCGATTAAGACAGTTTCTGAACAATAATGATATATACTTGTCAATCTTATTCTTAGTATAAAGTATACTGCAATGAGACAGAATGTCAAATCCTCTGGGCCAATTTTTTTCAAAGTAAAGAAATCTTAGCCGCCGCATATTGCTTCGATCCCCGGGAACACTGAAAAAAACACCCTGAGGAGGAGCCAACATGCCGGAATATGAAAAGGAAACCACCGAACAGCAGCGGCTGGAGAAAGAGCAGCTGGAAGATCTGGGCACGGTGTGGCGCACCCGCGGCCCCCATGCCATCCACTGCCTGACCGTGATCGGCCAGATCGAGGGCCATGTGGAGGCCCCGCAGGGCCAGAAGACCACCAAGTATGAGCATGTGATCCCGCAGCTGGTGGCAGTGCAGGAGGACCCCGCTGTGGAGGGCCTGCTGGTGCTCATCAATACTGTGGGCGGGGACGTGGAGGCCGGGTTGGCGCTGGCAGAACTCATTGCCAGCATCTCAAAGCCCAGTGCCACGGTCGTGCTGGGCGGGGGCCACTCCATCGGCATCCCGCTGGCAGTCAGCGCCCGGCGCAGCTTTATCGTGCCCACGGCGACCATGACGGTGCACCCGGTCCGCCACTCTGGCATGATTTTGGGCGTGCCCCAGACCATGCGGTGGTTCGAGCAGATGCAGGAGCGCATCACCGGCTTTGTGGCGGGCCACAGCGGCATTACGGCAGCGCGCTACTCGGAGCTGATGCTCCGCACCGGTGAGCTGGTGATGGACGTGGGCACCATGCTGGACGGCAAAAAGGCCGTAAAGGAGAAGCTCATCGATCAGCTGGGCGGCATCTCTGATGCACTGGACTGGCTGTACCGGGAGATCGAGCGGGCAGAGTGAGAGCACGAGTCTGCCCGGGGCGGTGTCAGGCTTACAGTTCGCCCTTCCGCAGATACTTCACCATCATGGGGGCTTCATAGACCAGCATGAGGATCCAGCCCACAACATAGCTGTACGGCAGGGCCTCGATATCCATTTTCATCAGCAGCACAAAGACGGCAGCGGCCGCCACACGGCCTGCCATGTTGAGCGTGCTGCTGTTCAGGGTGATCTTAAGGTCGCCCAGGCCGCGGAAGCCGCCCTGGATGCCGTTGGTCAGCGAGGGCATCAGGTAGAACAGGGAGACCAGCTTCAAAAAGCGCACTCCCAGATGTACCACGGCGGCATCGGTGACGAAGAGCCGGATGATGGGCTCGGCAAAGAAGAAGCAGACAGCGGTGATAAAAATGGCGTAGAGGAACTCCAGCTTCAGGCCGCAGAAGAAGCTGGCGCGGACACGCTCTTTTTTGCTTGCACCGCGGTTCTGGGCCATCAGGGTGGTGGTGGCATGGCCGATGTTCTGCTGGGGCACATAGGCAAAGTCATCGATGCGGCCTGCGGCGGCAAAGGCTGCCATGGCGTTGACCCCCATGGTGTTCACGATGGCCTGAATGGCGATCTTGCCCAGCTGAACGGTGGCCTGCTGCATGGCGCTGGTCCAGCCGTAGCTGATGGTCTTTTTCAGCAGCGAGGAGTCAAAAATGAACCAGCGCCTGCCCAGCTGCAACACAGGGACCTTCCAGCGGATATAGATCAGGCAGAACACGCAGCAGAGCGCTTCGCTCAGCACGGTGGAAAGGGCACAGCCCTCGGAGCCCCAATTCAGCACCTCAACAAAGAACAGGTCGCCGCCGATGTTCAGCACCGAACTGATCATCAGAAAGTACAGCGCGCTTTTGCTGTCGCCCAGCGCGCGCATGGTGGCGGCGAGGAAATTATAGAAGAAGGTGAACAGCAGCCCGCCGAACACGATGCGCAGGTAGTTCACAGCGATGGGAAGGATCTCTTCCGGCACCTGCAGCAGACGGAGCAGCGGATTTGCCAAAATCACACAGGTCAGCGAGAACACCAGAGAAAAGACGGAGCCTGCAATGGCGGTGGTGGAGACCTGACGCTCCACCAGCTCGGTGTTGCCTGCCCCGAACGCCAGGCTGACAAGGATGCCTGCACCCAGGCAGACACCGTTGATGAACAAAATCGCCAGCGTCATCAGCGGGTTGGAGGTGCCCACGGCGGCAAGGGCATCCTCGCCCACGAATTTGCCGACAATGATGCTGTCTACGGCGTTATAGGTCAGCTGAAACAGGTTGCCCAGCACAAGGGGAATGGTGAAATTGACCAGCAGCGGTGTGATCGGGCCGGTCGTCATATCCTTGGTCATTTGGAACTCTCTTTTCTTTATAGATTAAATGCCTGCCGTCCGCTGAAGATAGCCAGCGCCGAGCGGCTGGTGCCGGTGGCAATCAGCTGTGCGGCGGCGTGGAGGGCTGCACCGGCGGCAGGGGAGGCGGGAATGGCATCGGTGGCGAGGACCCGCTGTGCAGCGCGGTTGGCATCGGTGCTGGTAACGGCGGCTACATTATCCACAACATAGGCGTTGTAATTGCCCGGCACGATGCCGTAGCCGATATCCGGGATGCCGTGCCCGCCGGTGAAGCCGCCGCCCAGAGCCTGATTCTCAAAGGGCTCCACGGCCACGATGCGGACATCGTTGGTCCAGGCCTTGATGGTCTCGCCTACGCCGGTGATGGTGCCCGCGCTGCCCACGCCGACCGTGATGGTGTCCACGAGACTGCGGCCCTCCCGGGAGATGGCCTGCACGATGGCGGGGCCGGTCACCCGGCGATGGTATTCGGGGTTATCGTCGTTGGCGAGCCAGTTCATATAGTACCAGCCCTTTTCGGCGGCGGTGGTCTCTGCCAGCGCCCGGGCCCCCGCAAGGCCCCGCTGTGCGGGGGAATGCAGGATCTGTGCCCCCAGCCGGAGCAGGTATTCCTGCCGCAGGGCCGGGGCATCCTCCGGCATGGTCAGAACCACAGGGTGTCCCGCCGTCCGCCCGGCAAGGGCCAGCGCCATGGCAAAGGAGCCGGAGGCCGCTTCAATGATGGGCTGGCCCGGGAGCAGCTTGTGCTTTTCCGCCGCAAGGGCCAGCATCCCCTCGGCCACCGAATCGCGGGACGTGCCGGTGGGCCCATTATAATCAAGGTAAGCATACAGCCGCCCTTTGAGCCCGCAGGCGGCAAGATAGCCCCGCAGCTCCACGATCGGACAGGGGACCAGGGTCTGGTAGATGTTTGGATAGATTGCCACGAAATTCCTCCCTTACGCAAACCTGAGCAGTCAGCACAGAACTGTCTGCCATGCCAAGGGCTCCCCTGTTAGGGGAGCTGGCAAAGCCATCAGGCCTAGACTGAGAGGTTTAATACCTATAAGGTAGCGCATCCTGTGCCCAGCGTCAAGCCGCAATTGGACAAAATGGAGAAAAATCTGCTGAAAAATCAGCAGAGTGATGGAAAAAAGCCTTGACAAGGAAAAGAATGTCTGCTATACTCCGTATGTAAAGCAAATAAACTTTACAACAAATGGAGGTCAGGGCAGAACGCATCATGGCAAAAGACTTTGAAATGGGCTATCTGCTCGATTTTTATGGCGAGGTGCTCACGCCCAAGCAGCGCGAGATGCTGAACCAGTATTACAACGACGACCTCTCCCTCAGTGAGATCGGGGAAAACTTCGGGATCACCCGTCAGGGCGCACGGGATGCCATCAAGCATGGCGAGACCACCCTGAAAGAGCTGGAAGCCAAGGTTGGCTTTGCAGGCCGCTACCGCCGGGTGCAGGAAAAGCTGGAGGAGCTGGAACAGCTGGTCATTGACGCGCGGTTCGAGTGCACCGGCCCCTATGCCAGGCTCACCACCACTGAGTATGCAGCAACGCTGAACAAGATGCTGGGGCTGATCCGCTCCATCGACGAAGTCAACGAGAGCTGACACCATTACTATTTTGAGAGGAGCACCGAACATGGCATTTGAATCTTTGACCGACCGCCTTGCCGGTGTGTTCAAAAAGCTGCGCGGCCACGGCAAGCTGACCGAGGCCGATATCAAAGCCGCCATGCGCGAGGTGCGGATGGCTCTGCTGGAAGCCGATGTCAACTACAAGGTTGCCAAGGATTTCTGTGCCAAGGTCTCCGAGCGTGCCATGGGTCAGGAGGTCATGGAGAGCCTGACCCCCGCCCAGCAGGTGGTCAAGATCGTCAACGAGGAGCTCGTTGCCCTGATGGGCGGCGAGGAAGCCCCCCGCCTGATCGTCAAGAACAAGGGTCAGACCATCATCATGCTCTGCGGCCTGCAGGGCAACGGTAAAACGACCCACGCAGCCAAGCTTGCCAAATACTTCATCAAGCAGGGCCGCCGCCCCATGCTGGTGGCCTGCGATATCTACCGCCCCGCCGCCATCGACCAGCTGCAGGTGGTGGGCGGGCAGGCAGGTGCACCCGTGTTCACGCTGCCGGGTGCCAAGCCCCCGGAGATCGCCCGCAAGGCGTTGGCCCACGCCAGGGATTACGGCAACGACATCGTGATCCTGGATACCGCCGGCCGTCTGCAGATCGACGAGGTCCTGATGCAGGAGCTCGTGCAGATCAAGGAAGCTGTCCCCGTGGACGAGACGCTGCTGGTGGTGGATGCCATGGCAGGCCAGGACGCTGTGAACGTTGCCAAGACCTTCAACGAGACGGTGGGCATCGACGGCATCATCCTGACCAAGACCGATGGTGATACCCGCGGTGGCGCGGCACTTTCGGTGCTGAGCGTCACCGGCAAGCCCATCAAGTTCCAGGGCACCGGCGAAAAGCTGGACGATCTGGAAGTGTTCCATCCCTCCCGCATGGCCAGCCGCATCCTGGGCATGGGCGATGTGCTGAGCCTCATTGAGAAGGCGCAGGATGCCGCCGATGAAAAGGCCGCAGAAGAGACCGCCCGGCGGATGATGGAAAACAAGTTCGATATGAACGACATGCTGGCCCAGTTTGCGCAGATCCGCAAGATGGGCGGTGCAGGTGCCATGCTGAGCATGATGCCCGGCATGTCCGGCATTGATGCCAGCCAGATCGACGAGAAAGCCTTTGACCGCATCGAGGCCATGATCTATTCCATGACCAAGGAAGAGCGTGAAAAGCCCTCCATCATCAACCCCAAGCGCAAGCGCCGCATTGCAGCGGGCAGCGGCACCCGGGTGGAGGATGTCAACAAGCTGCTCAAGCAGTTTGAGATGATGCAGAAGATGATGAAGCAGTTCAAGAAGAGCCCCAAGGGCTTTGCCCGCCGCCTGGGCGGCATGATGGGCAACCCCAATGCCTTCCGCGGCTTCAAATAACAATGGTATACACCCCGCAGGGGTTGTACAGATAGATTTAATCAAACCCCAAACGGGGCACAAACATTTTTGGAGGATATTTACCATGGCAGTTAAGATTCGTCTGCGCCGCGTTGGCGCCAAGAAGGCTCCCTTCTATCGTGTTGTTGTTGCTGACAGCCGCTTCCCCCGCGACGGCCGTTTCATCGAGGAGATCGGCACCTACGATCCCAACAAGGAGCCCTCTGAGGTGAAGATCGACGCCGAGAAGGCAAAGCAGTGGATCGCCAACGGCGCACAGCCCACCGATACCGTCCGCGTTCTGCTGAAGAAGTCCAACATTCTGTAAGTAGGAGGGCTGACTCATGCAGGAGCTGTTGCTGGCAGTTGCCCGCGGTCTCGTGGAGGACAAGGAAGCCGTCAAGGTCACGGTGGACGAGCCCCGCGAGGACGGCACCATCGTCTACCACCTGAGCGTGGCAGAGGGAGATATGGGCCGTGTCATCGGCAAGCAGGGCCGGATCGCAAAAGCCATTCGTGTGGTGATGCGCGCGGCTGCTGTGCGGGTCGATGAAAAGGTCCTTGTTGAGATCGACTGAGCACCCTACGGGCCCTTTGCCGCAAGGCAAGGGGCCTTTTTGTATTATTAGGCAGCTCGCCCTCTCAGGCCGCTTCGCGTCCAGCTTCCCCAAAGGGGGAGCCCTTGGCAAAACCAGAAACTTTGTGGTGACTGCCAAGGCCTCTCCCCTCGGGAGAGGTGGCATTGCGTAGCAATGACGGAGAGGGTGAGGATGCTAAAGGAGTAAAAGCAATGCAGAAATACTTGGAAGCCGGCAAGGTGGTGACCACCCACGGTGTGCGCGGCGAGATGAAGCTGGAGCTGTGGTGTGACGGCGTGGCCTTTCTGAAAAAGGTGGGCCGCCTGTACACCACCCCCCAGGGCGGCAGGTGCTACAAGATCACCTCCATCCGCCCCCAGGGGCAGATGGCCCTGCTCCAGCTGGAAGGGGTCAGCGATATGGATGCCGCCCGTGCCCTGCGGGGGCAGGTGTTCTACTTTGACCGTGACGATGCCACCCTGCCTGCGGGCAAGTGGTATGTGGCCGACCTCATCGGGTGTGAAGTGCGGGATGCCGATACCGGCAAGGTGTACGGCGTGGTGACCAGCGTGGATCACCCCGGCGCACAGGATATCTACACCGTCAAGGCCCCCAGCGGCAAGGAATATATGTTCCCCGGGGTGGATGCCTTTTTGAAAGAGCGCAACCCGCCGGAGGGCTATCTCCTTGTCACCCCCATCCCGGGCCTGCTGGATGACGATTTTGACAGTGAGCGGGAGGAGGAGTGAGCCATGGGGATGCGTGTGGACATTGTGACCCTTTTCCCGGAGATGTGCCAGCAGGTGCTGGATTCCAGCATCATCGGCCGCGCTGCCAAAAAGGGATATATTGAGACCCACTGCCACCAGATCCGGGACTACACCCTGAATAAACAGAAGCAGACTGACGACTATCCCTATGGCGGCGGCTGCGGCATGGTGCTCTATGCCCAGCCCATTGCCGACTGCCTGCGGGCAGTCCAGAAGGAAGTGCAGGAACAGGGACGGCCTGCGCCGCATATAGTATTCCTGACGGCAGGTGGGCAGCGCTATACCGAGGAGCACGCCCGGCGGCTGGCCCAGTACGATAACCTGACCCTGGTCTGCGGCCACTACGAGGGCATTGATGAGCGCGTGATCGATGCTTTTGCGGACGAGGAGATCTCCATCGGTGATTATATCCTCACCGGCGGCGAGCTGGCCAGCCTGGTGGTGGCAGACAGCGTCCTCCGCCTGAAACCCGGCGTTCTGGCCGAGCAGAAGGGCTACGAGGAGGAGAGCTACTGGGACGGCCTGCTGGAGTACCCCCAGTACACCCGCCCCGAGGTCTGGGAGGGCCGTGCTGTGCCGCCTGTCCTGCTGGAGGGCAACCACCAGAAGATCGATGCCTGGCGGGGGCAGCAGAGCCGGGAGCGCACCCGTCTGCGCCGCCCGGAGCTCTACGAGCAGTGGTGTGAGACCCATCCCCTGACCGAGATCCCCAAGTGGAAGCGGGGCGAGAATGTCCGGCTGGTCAAGACCGCTGAGCAGATGGAGGCTGCCGCAAAGCTGTTTGCGGAGGGCCGCCGGAGCATTTGTGCCGGGGGCTGGGTGCAGGAAGCGCTGGATGCCCTGACCCCGGAGATGTTCCTGCCCCAGCTGCAGCAGGAAAAGCAGGAAGGCTGGGTCTGCTACCTCCACTATACCAAGGATGTGCCGGATGCCACGGTCAGCGTACACCACAAGACCGGGCAGGTGGAGCACCTTTTTGTGACGGAGAGCGCCCGGGGCAGGGGCATCGGCCAGAAGATGCTGGATTTCGCCCGGAAGAAACTGCCGGAGCATGAGCACCCGGTGCTTACGGTGCTGAACACCAACACCCGGGCACTGGCTCTTTACCGCCGCATGGGCTGGCAGGTAGTGGGCGCAAAGGAGAAATTCGACCCGGCCAAAGACCCGCTGGTGGTGCGCCCCAGTCAGGTGCTGGAAATGCGCTATCAGGGCTGAAAACAGGGTCGAACGGGCCGGGAAACCGTCGAAGGTCGAAAAAATGTTGAAAACTTTTGTATTACCCGGCCAACACTGGGGGAATAATTTTGTTATCTTTGTATAAAAGGCGAAAAAGACCCCCCTCATCATTGGGAAAACCGCCAAAAATGCGTTCTGGGGCTGTACATTGGTTTCGGCTTGCGCTAAAATAGGTACAACGCAACAGGCAAGAAACAAATCGAATTCCCGAGAACGATAATAGATAGGAGCGTTTTACTATGTACGTCAAAGAAGTTACCGTTGAAAATCAGGTTGGTCTGCACGCTCGTCCGGCTACCTTCTTTATCCAGAAGGCTAACGAGTTCAAGTCTTCCATCTGGGTCGAGAAGGAAGAGCGCCGCGTGAACGCTAAGAGCCTGCTGGGCGTTCTGTCTCTGGGCATCGTGGGCGGCACCACCATCCGCATCATCGCTGACGGCGCAGACGAGCAGGCTGCTGTTGATGGCCTGATCAAGCTGGTCGAGTCTGGCTTTGCAGAGTAATTCGAGCCTTTGATTTTTGAGGCGGCGGGATATTTCCTGCCGCTTTTTGTTTTACCAAGGAGCTGCCATGACCAAAGCAGAACTGTATCAGAAAGCCTGTATGCTGCCGCTTTTGCCCGGTGTGTATATCATCCGGGACAAAAGCGATACCATCATTTATATCGGCAAAGCCAAGCGCTTGCGCATCCGGGTGAGCCAGTATTTCCGCGAGGGGGTGCCCCACGACAACAAGGTCAGCCAGATGATCGCCCACGCCTATGCGTTTGATGTCATCGTCTGCCAGAGCGAGTTCGAGGCGCTGGTGCTGGAAGCCAGCCAGATCAAGGCGCACACCCCCAAGTACAATATCCTGCTGAAGGATGACAAAGGCTACAGCTATATCAAGGTGACCCGGGAAGCCTGGCCCCGCCTTTCCTTCGTACTGCAAAAGGAGGAGGACGATGCTGAATACATCGGCCCCTATACCTCGTCCTTTGCGGCCCGGCAGATGGCCGAGACCGCGCTGGATGCCTTTTTGCTGCCCCGGTGCAGCAAGCGGTTCCCCCAGGATATCGGCAAGGGGCGGCCCTGCCTGAATGCCCATATCGGCAAGTGCATGGCCGTATGCAGCGGCAAGATCAGCTGCGAGAACTACAATCAGGCCGTGAAAAACGCGGTGCATCTGATCCGGTACGGCAAAAAGGACATTCTCAAGACCCTGAACGAGCGGATGCTGGAAGCCTCTGACCGGCTGGAATTCGAGACAGCGGCCCTCCTCCGGGACCAGATCAACGCCATCACCAAGGTGACAGCGGGCCAGAAGGTCGTGGTGGACCCGGAGGTGGAGATGGATGTGGTGGCGCTGGCCGGTACCCCCAGCAGTGTCTGCGCGGCGGTCCTGCGCTTCCGGGAGGGGCGGCTGACCGATAAGCGGGAGTTCCTTTTCCATGATACGGCGGATATTGCCGCCGTGCGGGAGGAGTTTCTGCCCCGGTATTATCTGGACGATGAGCAGATCCCAAAGATCATTGCCGTAGACGAGCTGCCGCCGGACAGCGAAGTGCTGCAGCGGGCCTTGAACGAAAAGCGGGGCAGTGAGGTACAGCTCTATGTGCCCCAGCGGGGCGATAAGGCCCATCTGGTGGAGATGGCCCACACCAATGCGGTGGAACGGCTGGCCCGGGAGAGCGGCCGCTACGCCCGTGAGGAAAAGCTGCTGGATGAGATGGCGCAGGTGCTGGGGCTTTCCAAGCCGCCGCGCACCATTGAGAGCTACGATATCTCCAACTGGGGTGATGGCACCAGCGTCTGCGGCATGGTCACCTTCCGGGATGGCAAGCCCTACAAAGCCGGGTATCGGAAGTTCCGGATGAAGACCGTGCTGGGGACGGACGACTACGCTTCGCTGGCCGAGACGGTGTCCCGGCGGGCGGCAGAGTATGAGAAATACGCCGCGCTGGCCGCACAGGGGCAGGGCAACGATAATTATTTCGGGCAGAAGCCGGACCTGCTGCTGATGGATGGCGGCCGGGGGCAGGTCAGCGCGGCTAAGGCGGCACTGGCAGGCACTTCGCTGGCCGATGTGCCCCTTTACGGCATGGTCAAGGATGACCATCACCGTACCCGCGCCATCGTGGACAGTGAGGGCCGGGAGATCGCCATCAATATGAACCGGGGGACATTCACCTTTATCACGGCCATCCAGGACGAGACCCACCGCTTTGCCAATGCCTACCGCAAGCAGCAGATGCGGAAGAAGAGCTATTCCTCCACCCTGACCGAGGTGCCCGGCGTGGGCCCCAAAACGGCCAAGGCCCTGATGACACAGTTCAAGAGTGTGGGTGCTGTGCGGGAGGCCACCCCCGACCAGCTGGAAAATACCCCCGGCGTTGGCCCCCAGCTGGCACAGACCATCTATGATTATTTTCACGCATAACAAAAGGAGGGCGGCTGCCGATGCAGCCGCCCTCCTGGCGTATTCAGGGAAAAATCAATTCTCGGAGGAGATATCCTGACCGAAGTACTTCTCGCCCAGCTCCTTCAGGGTGCCGTCGGCGCGCAGCTCGTCGATGGCGTTGTTGACGGCTTCCAGCAGGGTGGCGCTGTTGTCGCCCTTGCGCAGGGGGATGGCAACGTGAGAGGCATCCTCAGTCTGGGCCACGATCTTGAAGTCGGCATCCGGATGGACGTTCAGGTAATCGTAGAAGGAGACATCCGCATTCAGGGTGGCATCAATGCGTCCGGCAGCCAGCAGCTGGATGGTCTCCTCCAGGGTGTCGATGCCCTGCACGGTAGCACCGTAGCTCTCGGCCAGCTCCATGTAGGTGGAAGCCAGGCTGTTGGCAGTGGTCTTGCCCTTCAGGTCCTCAAAGGTCTTGATCTCGTCGTTGTCCTTGCGGACGGCCAGAGCGGTGTGGATGTAACCGTAGGGGGTGGTGAAATCATAAGTCAGGGCGCGCTCGTCGGTGACCTCCACGCCGTTGCAGACCATGTCAAAGCGTCCAGCGTCCAGACCGGCGAACAGGCTGTCCCAATCGCTCTCCACATACTCCGGCTCCACGCCCAGCTTTTCGGCGATGGCGCGGGAGACCTCGACATCATAGCCCACCAGAGTGTCGCTCTCGTCATGGTAGCTCCAGGGCTGCCATGCGCCCTCCAGTGCCACGATCAGCTTGCCACTGGCTTGAATGGCAGCCAGCTGGTCAGCAGAGGAACCGGCAGCAGAGGATGCACCGGCGCTTGCGGCGGTGGAGGTGCTGCTGTTGGAGCAGCCGGACAGGGTCAGAACGCCGGCAGCGGCCATGACACTCATCATCGAAATAAAAGTTCTGCGCTTCATAGTTAAGATCCTTTCATAGAAAAAGCTGTATCTTTATGCTGTGTGCTCGATCTTCCGCAGGAACTCCCGGGTCCGCTCCTCGCGGGGGTGGGCAAAGAATTCGTGGGAAGGGGCCTGCTCCACCACCACGCCGTTCTCCATGAATACCGTCTTGGAGGAGACGTTGCGGGCAAAGCCCATCTCGTGGGTGACCACCAGCATGGTCATGCCCTCTTCGGCCAGCTTCCGCATGACCGAGAGCACCTCGCCGGTCAGCTCCGGGTCAAGGGCACTGGTGGGTTCGTCAAAGTAAATGATCTCCGGGTCGGTGGCAAGGGCGCGGGCAATGGCAACGCGCTGCTGCTGTCCGCCGGAAAGCTGGCGGGGATAGTAGTCGGCCCGGTCGGCCAGACCGACCTTTTCCAGCATCCGTCTGCCGATCTCGTCTGCCTGCTCCTTTGGCATCCTGCGGGCAACGATCAGGCCCTCGGTCACATTCTGCAGGGCGGTCTTGTTTCGGAACAGGTTGTAGTTCTGGAACACAAAGGCCGTTTTTTTGCGCAGGCGGGCAATGTCGGCCCGGGAGATCCTGCCAAGATCGAAGGATTCGCCGTCGAACACCAAAGTGCCGCTGTCAGCGGTCTCCAGAAAGTTCAGGCAGCGCAGCAGGGTGGTCTTGCCGGAGCCGGAAGGGCCCAGAATAGCAACAACATCTCCCTTTTCCACACTCAGGTCCACGCCGTTCAGGACGTGCAGCGCGCTGCGCACCCGGCGGGCAGTGCCGCGCGGGAAAGGCCCGATGTGGAAGCGGGGCTTGTCATCATAAGTGTAAAATGTTTTGTGGATGTCTTTGATCTCTAACATGGCCATACCGTCCACCCCTTTCTCACTGGAAACCGTGCGCGTTCAGCTGCCGCTCCACCAGCGCCTGCAGCTTGGTGATGATGGTGCAGAACAGCAGGTAGACCACAGCTACCTCGCAGTAGATGGGCAGGAAAATGTAGGTGCGGGCTGCCACACGCTGGCCTGCCATGAACAACTCTGCCACCGTGATGTTGGAGGCCAGAGAGGTGTCCTTGATCATGCTGATGAGGGAGTTGGACAGGGAGGGAACGGCGGTGCGCAGGGCCTGCGGCAGAACGATGCGGCGCATGATCTGCCACCAGGTCATGCCCACGCAGGAACCGGCCTCTAGCTGGCCCTGGGGCACGCTTTCCAGCGCGCCGCGCATGGTCTCGGCGCAGTAGGCACCCTCGTTGAAAGCAAAGGCGATGACGGCTGCCGGAAAAGCATCCAGCATGATGCCCAGGCTGGGCAGGCCGTAGAAGATGATGAACAGCTGCACCAGCAGCGGTGTGCCCCGGATGACCCAGATGTAGAACCGGGCAATCTGGCGCAGCACCGGAACATTGGCGTACTGCACCAGCGCAACAGCCACTGCAATGACCATGGCAAGGCTGAAGGAGATCAGGGTCAGGGGAATGGTCATGGTCAGGCCTGCCGTCAGGATGCGGGGCAGGGCCTCCCACAGCACGCTGACCGTGCGGTTGGTAAGAAGTGCTTCAAACATATTTTTCTTCCTTATTGATAAAAAACGGTGGAATATCTTTAGGATACACCTTAAACTGTGGTTCAGGTCAAGAGCATATCCTACAATTCCTACCAAAATACTATAGCATGAAATGGAGATAAGTGCAATCCATTGGCGAAAATCTTTCACTCTGGCCAAAAACAAAAGAAAACACCGGTTAACTTTGTGCAGACTGGCAAGGAGTTGACGCGGTACGATGTTTCGTGTAAAATGGAATCAGACAGGCCCCGTGCAGGAAGCGCGGGGAACAGGCCGGGCACACAAGCAGCCCGGCGCATACGGAGGACAAAACACAATGAAGCATAAAATTGGTATTCTGGGTGCAGGCACCTGGGGCATGGCTCTGGCGCGGATGCTGACGGTGAGCGGCAATGACGTGACCGTGTGGTCGGCGCTGGAACAGGAGATCGACAACCTTTCCACCACCCGGGTCCACCCCAATCTGCCCGGCATGACCATTCCGGCAGAGATGAAGTTCACCAAGAGCGTGGAAGAGGTGTGCACGGACAAGGAGATCCTGCTGTTCGCGGTGCCGTCGGTGTTCGTGCGCTCCACCGCAGCCAAGGCCCGGCCCTTTGTGCCGGACGGTCAGATCATTGTGGACGTTGCCAAGGGCATTGAAAAGGATACCCTGTTCACCATGACGGAGATCCTGGCCGATGAGCTGGGCAAAGAGGGCGGCCCCAAGGGGGTGCGTCTGGTGGCCCTGAGCGGTCCCACCCACGCCGAGGAGGTGGCGATCGACCTGCCCACCACCATCGTTTCGGCCAGCAAGGATATGGAAGCGGCCAGATTCGTGCAGACGGTGTTCACCAACAACGTCATGCGTGTGTACACCAATGAGGACATCAAGGGTGTGGAACTCAGCGGTGCCATGAAGAATGTCATTGCGCTGGGCGTGGGCATCTCCACCGGCCTGGGCTATGGCGACAACGCCCGCGCCGCCCTTATCACCCGCGGCATTGCCGAGCTTGCCCGGCTGGGCGTGGCCATGGGCTGCAATGTCCACACCTTTGCCGGTCTGGCCGGCATCGGTGACCTGATCGTGACCGCCACCAGTATGCACAGCCGCAACAACCGGGCCGGCATCCTCATCGGCAAGGGTGAGACCCCGGAACAGGCCGTGAAGGAGGTCGGTATGGTGGTTGAGGGCATGAACGCCCTGCCCGCCGCACTGGAACTTGCCGCCAAGTATCAGGTGGAAATGCCCATCGTTCAGACCGTGAACGCTGTCGTGAACAAGGGCATGAGCGCCGCCGAGGCGGTGCGCTCCCTGATGGATCGTGACCCCAAGAACGAGCTGCCCCAGAGCTACGAAAAGTAATATTTTTTCATCGAGAGGGACGACCCTCTCCGTCATTGCTTCGCAATGCCACCTCTCCCGAGGGGAGAGGTTTGGTGCTGTACTTTACGGCATCAAAAAAGCTCCCCCTTTCGGGGGAGCTGGCAAAGCCGCAGGCTTTGACTGAGAGGGTTGTTCCTCTTTCATTTTACTGCTGGGCCTCGATTGCCTTGACGATCTTGTCGGCGATGTACTTGTGGCCGGAGACGGTGGGGTGGCCATCCAGCTCAGTCTGAGCAAAGGGGATGGAAACGTAGGTGGCACCGTAAACATCGGCCAGCTGCTTTTCGTAGTTGTTCAGCTTGCTGAAGTAATCGCTCCAGCTGGGCAGCAGGGGCACGGGGTTGGTGGCACCGATGATCAGGATCTGGGCATCAGGGTTCAGCTCCTTGACGGTCGCCACGATCTGGCGCAGGTTGCTGCTGCTCTCGGGGTAAGCGTTCTCGCAGATCTTATTCATGCCGGAGAAGAACAGGTTCCAGACGGCATCCTTCTCGCTGCGGGTCAGGCTGAGCTTTTTCAGGCTCTCGTTCAGTGCGTCCTTGGTTTCCTTGCTGCTGCCGCGCAGGTTGCCGCTGAGCACGATGGAAGCCAGGTCCTCACTTTTCCAGTTAGTGGCCTCACCAAAAGAGACCACGGTGGGCACAAAAGCATCATTGGAGCCCAGCTGGATGGAGATGACATCGGCGCTCTTGATGTAGTCGATGAACTCAGGGTAATTGTACTGGCAGCCGGAGAGAGTGTTCATCTCGGCCATGGTGCCGGTCTTGACCAGCTCCAGCATATCCTTGCTCATCACGCCGGGCAGACCCAGATTGATGGCATGATCCCGGTCGAGGTTCAGGCTTTTGCCCACCTGACCCACATAGCAGGCCTCGGGGTAACCCTTGAAGTTGAAGGAAACGTCCACGCCCATCAAGTTATGTGCATATTGAACGGTAGTCAGGCCGATACCGGCGCAGATGCTGTCGCCCAGGGCAACATAGGTGATGGAGTTGGGCTCCTTCTCTTCTTCGGTGCTGCTGGAGGTGAAGAAACAGTTCTCCTCCTCTGCAGCGGTCTGTTCAGTGGTCAGAGCAGGGTCTGCGCTCTCTTCCGGGGCGGCTGCAAAGGCCGGAACGCTCAGGACAGAGAACAGCATGGCGGCCGAGAGGGCCAGACCAATCAGTTTCTTTTTCATGGTGTCGTCACGAATCCTTTCCAATGTGTATTATTCTGCTTAATAATCGCGGGGAGTGATCTCTTCTTCCAGCTTGCGATAATCAAATTTAGCGGCCAGTGTCAGGGGCATTTCGGGGATGATCTTGTACCCCACGGGCTGGACATATTCGGGCAGCTCCTCAATGCAGCGCTGGCGCAGTTCCTTGATGATCTGCTTGCGCTTGGCGGCGGGAACCGCAGGGTCAAGCACCAGATAGACAAAAGGCAGGCGGCCCTGCACATGATCCTTGTCGGCGCAGCCCACCACAGAGCACTGATGCACGGCGGGATGCTGGCTGACCACATTTTCGATCATGGAGGGGAACACCTTGAAGCCATCGTGGCGGATGATGAGCCGTTTGATTCGGCTGTCCAGATAGACGAAGCCGTCCTGGTCCAGATAGCCGATGTCACCGGTGTGCACCCAGACCCGGCCATCTGCATGGGTGCGCAGGATGGCGGCGGTCTCGGCAGGCTTGTTGTAATAGCCCTTCATAACGCCGGGGCCGGAGATGCACAGTTCGCCCCGCTGGCCGATGGGCAGTTCCGTGTCGGTGCCCGGCTCAAAGACGGACACCAGCGTGTTGACCAGCGGCAGACCCACGCTGCCGGGCTTGTTGTTCCGACCAGCAGCAGCGGTGGCAGCAGAGGATGCCTCGGTCATGCCGTAGCCCTTGGCGATGGGGAATTCCACGTTGTGGGCGGCCAGGAAGTCGTTGACCGTCTGCTCGGCACCCCGGGCGATGGCATCGCCGCCCGCGGCGTAGTTGCGGATGAAGGAGAGATCCTTGTTCTGCAGCTTGGGGTCAACAGCCAGCTGCTGGTAGTGGGAGGGCACGCCGAACATGTGTTCGGGCTTGTACTTCCAGATCAGGCTGCCCAGCTTATTGGAGTCGAGGTTGGGGATGATGACCACCTTGATGCCCAGCGTCAGCGGCAGATGTACGCCGCAGGCAAAGCCGTAGGCAATGAAAGGGGGCATGATGTTCAGCAGGGACTGACCCTTGGAAAACAGCGTGTCGCAGGCAGAGAACTGCATGGCAATGCCGTTGAAGTTGTTATCGGTCAGCATCACGCCCTTGGGGGAGCCGGTGGTGCCGCCGGTATGCACCACCACACAGGCGTGCTCCGGGTCATAGGGCTCCGCGGCAATGCTCTCGTCTTTCCCGGCAGCAAGGAACTGCTTCCAGTGGATGACGTTGGAATGGTACTTGTTCTTGTCGAGATTCTTGACCTTGTAACCCAGCGCCAGAGGCAGCGGCAGGGAGTCGGCCGGGGAGAGCACCACCACATGCTCCACATGGGTGCGCTTGGCAGCCTGATGGCAGCGCTCATACACCACATTCAGGCAGATCAGCAGGTGGGAATCCACCTCTTCAATGTACTCACGGATGCCCTCCACGCTGTAACGGGGATCCACCAGGTTCAGAGTCGCGCCGATCATGTCGGCGGCATAGAACGCAAAGATGATCTCCGGGGTCATCACGCTGACCACCGTGGCGATATCGCCCTTTTTCAGGCCCGCGGCCCGCAGGGCGGCAGCTGTCTTTTTGACGTTGACGATAAAATCAGCGTAGGTGAACTTGCGGCCATAGTATTCCAGTGCGGTCTCGCCCAGCCGGTTCTTGTTCTGCCGGCAGACGAGCTCAAACGCCGTGCAGGCGGGCATGGTCTGGTCAATGTACTTCTGATCGTAGAATTTCAGCCAGGGACGTGCCTGGGAAGCATAGATCGGGGTGTTGGATGTTGTCATAAATTGTCCTTTGTCCTTTGAGCAGTCACTGCACTCGCAGCCGGGGCAGCCAGATTCAATGGGGTCTTAAATTTCGTCCGTTTGTTAAAAACAACACAATACGTACAAGAGCTATTGTAGTAGAGCAGGGTGGAAATGTCAAGAAACAAAGGGCGAACTTTGTCAAAAAACGCAAGAGAAAGTTTACATTTCAGCCAGCCAGTCTTTGGCCTCCTGCTCGCTGCAGAGCACCCAGTGGCTGGGGCGCAGCTCCCGCCACTGGGGGGCCTCCTGCGTGTAATCGTGCATGGCGGGGTCGTAGACCAGCAGCTTTTTCTTCCGCTCCAGCCTGGGGTTGGGCATGGGGATGGCGGAGAGCAGGCTGCGGGTGTAGGGGTGGATGGCATGGGTCACCAGCTCTTCCGCATCGGCCAGCTCCACGATATCGCCCTTGTGGATGACGGCGATGCGGTCCGAAATATACCGCATGACCGAGAGGTCGTGGGCGATGAACAGGTAGGTGATGCCGCGCTCCTTCTGCAGATGGCGCAGCAGGTTGAGCACCTGGGCGCGGATGGACATATCCAGAGCCGAGATGGGTTCGTCGGCAATGATGAACTCAGGCTCCACGATCAGGGCGCGGGCAATGCCGATGCGCTGGCGCTGGCCGCCGGAGAACTCATGCGGGAAACGGGAAGCGAATTCAGGCAGCAGGCCCACATCCAGCAGTGCCTGCCGGACCTTCTCCTCCCGCTGGGCGGCGGTCAGGTCGGGCCGGACATTCTGCAGGCCCTCGCCCACGATGTAGCTGACCTTGGCACGCTCGTTCAAGGAGGACTGCGGGTCCTGGAAGATCATCTGGATCTCCTTGATGACCTGCTGGTCCAGCTGGCGGGAGATCTTGCCGTTGATCTTCTGACCCTTGTACAGAACCTCGCCGCCCGAGGTGGGCAGGATGCGCATGATGGCGCGGCCGATGGTGGTCTTGCCGGAGCCGGATTCGCCCACCAGACCAAAGGTCTCACCCTTGTAAATTTCAAAGTTGGCACGGTTCACGGCCTTGAAGGCCTTGCGGCCGGAGCCGTAGGTCACCTCGAGGTCCTTGACCTCAAGCAGGACCTGCCGGGGCGAGGCCCCTTCATCTTGCTGGCGCAAGACCGTTTTTTCGCTCGAACACCCCGCCGGGGTGTTCGCTGCTTCGCAAACGCGAACGTCACGATTTTCAGGCATCCTGCATCCCCTCCTCTTTCAACAGTTTGACGGCGGCAGGCGGCTCCACCTTGGGGGCCCGGGGGTCCAGCAGCCAGGTCTTGGCCTTGTGGGTGGGGCTGACTGTAAAGTAGGGCGGGCGCTTGACAAAGTCGATCTTCAGCGCCTGGGGGTTGCGGGGCGCAAAGGCATCGCCGTGGATCTCGGTGAACAGGTTCGGGGGTGTACCCTGAATGTTGAACAGATCCTCGCCCTTGATGCCCATCTGGGGCATACTGGACAGCAGCGCCCAGGTGTAGGGGTGGCGGGGGTCGTAGTAGATCTCATCGGAGGTGCCGATCTCCACGATGTCGCCTGCGTACATGACGGCCACCCGGTCGGCGATGTTGGCCACCACGCCCAGATCGTGGGTGATGAGGACGATGGTCAGGTTGTACTTGACCTGCATCTCCTTGAGCAGCTGCAGGATCTGGGCCTGAATGGTCACATCCAGTGCGGTGGTGGGCTCGTCGCAGATCAGGATCTGCGGGTTGCAGGCCACCGCAATGGCAATGACGACGCGCTGGCGCATACCGCCCGAAAACTCGTGGGGATACTGCGCAAAGCGCACCTCGGGGTCGGCAATGCCCACGTCCCGCAGGTATTCAAGGGTCTTTTCCCGGGCGGCCTTGCCCTTGAGATGCTGGTGCAGCTCCACGGCTTCCATGATCTGGTCGCCGATGGTCTTCAGGGGGTTCAGGCTGGTCATGGGGTCCTGCATGATCATGGCGATCTCATGGCCCCGGACCTTCAGCCAGTCCTTCTCCTTTTTCAGGTCGGAAAGGCGGATGGGCTTGCCGTCATCGGCACCGTAATAATCAATGGTGCCCGAGGTGATGGAGCCGTTGGCATCCAGCAGGCCCATGAAGCTCTTGGTGAACACGCTCTTGCCGGAGCCGGATTCGCCCACGATGGCAAGGACTTCGCCGTGGTAGATGTCCAGGTCGATGCCGCGGATGGCATGCAGCACCTTGCCGCGCAGGTTGAATTTGATGTTGAGGTCCTTTACAGAAAGGATGAGCTGATTTTTTTCCATCTTCTGTCCCTCCTTACTGCAGGTGATTCTTCGGGTCGGCAGCATCCGAGAAGGCGTTGCCGATGAGGTAGAACGCAATGGTGACAAAGCTCAGGATGATGGTGGGGTAGAGCAGCTGGTACCGCAGGCCCGCCTGCATCATCACCTTGCGGCCGTCGTTGATCAGGTTGCCCAGAGAGGGCGTTTCCACAGAAAGGCCCAGGCCGATATAGGTGATGAACACCTCGCTGCCGATGGCGGCGGGGATGGTCAGGGCCATGCGCAGCATGATGACCGATACCAGATAGGGCAGCAGGTTGCGCAGTACGATGCGGCGGATGGGGGTGCCGATGCAGCGGGAAGCCACGTTGTAATCACGGTCGCGGATGATCAGGATCTGGTTGCGGATAAAGCGCGCCATGGCGATCCAGCCCGTGATGGACATGCCCAGGATCAGGGTCTGGATGCTGGGGGATGCGACATAGGAGATCAGGATCAGGATGATGGTGGAAGGGATGTTATCACAGATGTTGTACAGCTCGGTGAAGAAGAAATCGAGCTGGCGGACATAGCCCCAGAGCACGCCCACTGTGATGCCCACCACGGCCTCGATGAGGGCCACGAAGAAGGCGATGGTCAGACTGGTGCGTGCACCGGCCCAGATGCGGGCCCACAGGTCCTGGCCGATGGCATTGGAACCCCAGATAAAGCCCTCTTCCCCGGGGGCGATATTGCGGAACTGGATACCGGTGGTAGAGTCTACCTGGCAGAGATTGGGATCTGCCTGACCTGGCAGATAAGGCTGCAAAAAGGCAAAGCCCACCACGAACACCAGTGCAATGAGCAGGGCCACGGCGATCTTATTCTTGAAGAAAGCACGGAAGGTGCTGCCCCAATAGCTGTAATTGGAGTAGGAGGTGGCCTCGGCACGCTCCTCGCTGAACCCGGCGGGGGTGAACAGCTCGTCCTCGGGCAGGTCGGCCCAAGCGGCGGGGCCGTCCTTCTGCAGCTTGTTCAGATCGTTTTCCAGAACAGCTGCCTTGTGATCTTTCATGTGGAACAGCATTATCGGCCACCTTCTTTCTTGCCAAAGCTGATGCGGGGATCGATGAGCACCATGAGCAGATCGCCCAGGATCAGGCCGATGATGCCCACGCAGGCGTACAGCAGCACGATGCCCTGCACCATGGTGTTGTCGTGGCGCTGGACACAGGTGACCAGCAGGCCGCCCATGCCGGGGATGGAATACAGGCTCTCGATGTAGATGGAGCCGACCACAGTGTTCAGGAAGGCAGAGGGAATATACTGCACCAGCGGCACCATGGCGTTGCGGAAGATGTGGCGTAGGGCGATGTTGCTCTCGCTCACGCCCTTGGCCAGTGCCAGCCGGACGTAATCCTTATTGCTCTCGTCCACCATGTAGCGGCGCAGCCACATGGCGTAGAATGCCACGTTGCCCAGGCTCATGGAGCAGACCGGCAGCACCCAGTACCGCCAGTCGGAGGCATCAAACAGCAGGCCCACGCCCAGGGCGGTGGTGCCGTACATCTGAATATAGAGGTAATACACGGCGGCAGGCACAGCCTGAATGAGCACGATGATGGCGGTGCCGATCTTATCCGGCCAGCGGTTCTTGAACCGGCCCATCAGCAGGCCCATGGGAATGCCGATGACCAGGCTCAGCAGCATGGCAAACACGCCCATCTGGATGGAGATGGGCAGCTTTTTGGCCAGGATGCCGGTGACCGAGGCATTTACCTTATAAATATGGCTCACGCCCAGGTCGCCGTGGAGGGCATTCCACCAGAAGCGGCCGATCTGCACCGGCAGCGGGTCCAGCAGGCCCATGGACTGCAGGCCCGCCTGGATCTGGGCCTCGGTCATTTTTTCGTAGTTTGCAAAGTAGCCTTCCACCGGCATCAGCCGCAGCAGGCAGAACACGAGCGTTACAATGACGAACAGCGTCAGGATGGAACGCCCGATGCGTTTTGACAGATATTTCAGCATATCTGTGCGCACCCCTCTTTCGTTTGTGGTTCCTCCGCGGACAGTGGTCCTGAACAGCGGATAGGAATAGAATACATCAAAATTGCACTTTTGGAAAGTGATTTGCCCGGATTTTGAAAAATGTTTTTGTAAAAGCAGGGTAAAGTGAACGTTTTTTCTTACAAAAACAACCCTCTCCGCCGGGTTGACGGAGAGGGATAAAAGTTTTTATAAACCTCTGCGCTTCAAAATCTCATCCAGAATGGCATCGGCTACATCGGCCTTGCTCATCAGGGGCAGCTCCCGGGTGCCGTCGGGGGTGATGAAGGTGACCACGTTGGTGTCCACCCCAAAACCGGCCCCGGCGACCTTCAGGTTGTTGGCCACCACCATGTCCAGATTCTTCCGGGTCAGCTTGGCCGTGGAGTTTTCCACCATATCCCGGGTCTCCATGGAAAAACCGCAGAGGAACTGGTGGGTCTTTTTCGGGCCGATGGTGCCCAGAATGTCGGCGGTGCGCTCCACGGGGATGGAGAGGTCGCCGTCCTTTTTCTTGATCTTGTCACTTGCCACCGTCACGGGGCGGTAGTCGGCCACGGCGGCAGCCATCACCAGCACGTCCATCTCCTCAAAGCGGCTGGTCACGGCATCGTACATATCCTGCGCCGTGGTAATGGGAACATCGGTGGTGAAGCGGACCGGCGGCAGGTCGGTGTGGCCGTGGATGAGGGTGACCTCTGCTCCCCGCATGGCGGCGGCCCTGGCGATGGCATAGCCCATCTTGCCGGTGGAGTGGTTGGTCAGGTAGCGCACGGGGTCCAGCGGCTCCTGCGTGGGCCCGGCGGTCACAGCGATGCGGACACCGGCCAGATCCTTGGGCCGGGCGATGGTGTGCAGGATGTACTCGATGAGCACATCCTCCTTGGGCAGGCGGCCGCTGCCCACATCCTTGCAGGCCAGCACCCCGCTCTCAGAGGGGATGACCGTGAAGCCGTAGTGCTCCAGCGTTCTGAGGTTGTCCTGCGTGATGGGGTTTTCCAGCATCCCGGTGTTCATGGCCGGGCTGACCAGCTTGGGGCACCTGGCCGCAAGCACCACGGTGGTGAGCATATCATCGGCAATGCCGTGGGCCATTTTGGCAATGACGTTGGCCGTGGCCGGTGCCACCAGAACGACATCCGCCTTTTTGGCCAGCGAGATGTGGGTGACCTCGAACTTGAAATCGCGGTCGAAGGTATCCACCATGCATTTGTGGCCGGTCAGCGTCTCAAAGACGAGAGGGGTGATGAAATGGGTGGCGTTCTCGGTCATAATGACCTCCACGTCCGCCCCCAGCTTTTTGAGTGCGCTGGCCACATTTGCCATTTTATAGGCGGCAATGCCGCCGGTAACGCCCAAAAGGACGCATTTGCCCTGCAGATCCATCCAAAAAACCTCCTGTTTTGCGGGTTTGCCTCTTTAGTATAATCCAAAATCACCGCCAGCACAACAAAATCTTTCGGTTGGGTCTTGTATCCAGCGCAAAAATGCGGTAAAATAGCTTGACTTAGAATAAAACCTCTCCGTCAAGGTCTGCGTCTTTGCCGCCTCTCCTGCCGGGAGAGGCAAGCCAACCGGCTCCTCTGGCAGGGGAGCCGGAGCAAAGCGCCTGAGAGGTTTTGCAGGAAAGGTAAAATATGATCTTAGCCATTGATATAGGCAACACCACCGTCGCCCTGGGCGGCATCAAGGACGGACGTGTATGCTTTGTGGCCCACATGGATACGGTGCGCACCCGTACCGCCGCGGAATACCGCATTGAAATGGAAAAGGTGTTTGCCCACCGCCGCCACCCGGAAAAGCCCATCCGGTTCGAGGGCGCGGTGCTGACCAGCGTAGTGCCCCAGATCACCGGAGCACTGGCTGAGTGCGCCCGCTATTACACCGGCAAAAAGCCGGTCATCGTTTCGCCGGAGATCCGCACAGGCCTGACCATGGGGGTGCCTGACCCCCATGCCGTGGGCAAGGACCGGCTGGTGGATGCCGCTTACGCTGCGGCGAACTTCCCGCTGCCGGTCATCACCGTGGATCTGGGCACTGCCACTACATTTAATGTTGTGGATGAGAACCGGGTATTCCGGGGCGGTGTGATCTGCCCGGGGCTTTCCACCGGCCTGCGGGCTCTGGGGGAGCGCTGTGCCCAGCTGCCGCAGGTGCGGCTGAGCTCCCCCAAAGCAGCCATTGGTGTGAACACTGAGAGCTGTATGCTTTCGGGCTCTGTGCTGGGCACGGCAGTCCTGCTGGACGGCATCACCCAGCGCATTGAGGAAGAGCTGGGCCGTCCGGCCACCCTGGTGGTCACGGGCGGGCTGGCAAAGTATGTCACGCCGCTCTGCCGCCATCCGCTGACCTACGACCCGGAGCTGCTGCTGAAGGGGCTGGCACTGCTGTACCAGATGAACGCACCTCAGCCGCACTATGCCGCCGGGGGCAGGCGGCGGAACCCGAACAACAATTTCCGCCGGGGCCGCCGTCCCCGCTCCCAGCGCCGGGAACGCCGCGAGGAGAAGAACAAAAACGGCTGACGACGAAACAGGATGGAGAGAACAATGAAACTAGGGATCCTGGGCACGGGGATGATCGTGCGGGAGTTTCTGCCCTGGCTGGCAGGGCCGGACTGCCCCTTTACGGTGCAGGCGCTCTGCAGCACCCAGCGCAGTGCGCCGGTGGCCGACGAGATGTGCGAACAGTACGGCATTCCCCAGCACACCACGAACTATTTTGAATTATTGCAGTGGGTGGACGTGATCTATCTGGCCGTGCCCAACCTGCAGCATTACCGCTATGCCAAGGTGGCGCTGGAAGCGGGGAAGCATGTCATTGTGGAAAAGCCCATGGCCTGCACCGCTGCCCAGACCGAGGAGCTGGCGGCGTTGGCCCGCCGCAAAAAGGTGTTCCTGTTTGAGGCCATGACCACCCAGTACCTCGAAAACTACAACAAGATCCGGGAGCTGCTGCCCCGCATTGGCAGGGTGAAGCTGGTGCAGTGCAATTTCAGCCAGTATTCCAGCCGCTACGATGCCTTCTGTGCCGGGGAAACGCCGGTCTCCTTTGACCCGGAGTGTGCGGGCGGTGCCCTGATGGATCTGAACGTCTACAACATCAGCTATATCGTGGGCCTGTTCGGTGAGCCGAACCAGGTGCACTACCTGGCCAACATGGAGCGCGGCATCGACACCAGTGGTATCCTGACCATGGAGTACAACAGCTTCAAGGCAGTCAGCATGGCCGCCAAGGACTGCGGTGCGCCTGCCCGGTATGTCATCCAGGGTACAAAGGGCTATATCCTGCAGAAATCCACGGCAAACTGGTGCGGCGGCGTGACCTTCCACCCCAATCAGGGCAAGGAAGAGCACTTCAACCTGAACGGCGGCAGGCCCCGGCAGGCGGCGGAGTTCCACGCCTTTGCCAAGGCCATCGAGGGCGGTGACCAGGAGCTGTGCAGCCGGATGCTGGATACCTCCGTGGCCGTCAGCCGTGTGCTGACCGTGGCCCGGCGGAGCGCCGACATCAAATTTCCCTGTGATAGATAAACATCCTAACCCTCTCAGGCACTTCGTGCCAGCTCCCCCAAAGGGGGAGCTTTTGACAAAACCGCAAACTTTGCATGGATTGCCAAGGCCTCGCCCTTCGGGAGAGGTGGCATTGCGAAGCAATGACGGAGAGGGTGAGGTCGTTTATAAATTTTCAAGCATCCCTGACATTTTATCAAAAACCAGATTTGCGCCGTATCCGACGTATAGGGCGGAACGGCAGCAGGAGGAAAACTGAATTATGAAAAACAACGATCTTCGCACTCTCACCCGACTGGCACTGCTGGTCGCCATCGAGCTTGTAATGAAGGCCATCGGCCTGGGCAGTGTGCCCATGGGCCCGCTTTACATGAGCTTCCTGACCCTGCCCATTGCGGTGGGTGCCATCACCATGGGCCCTGTGGCCGGTGCTGTGCTGGGCGGCGTGTTCGGCGCGGTGAGCTTCTATGATGCCATTACCGGTGCTTCCGCCATGACCGGCGCTCTGTTCCAGGTCAGCCCTGTCAACACCTTTATCCTCTGCGTGGGCATGCGTGTGCTGATGGGCGTGTGTGTGGGCCTGATCTTCAACGGCCTGAGCAAGCTGGACAAGAGCCACACCTGGAGCTATATCGTCAGCGCCATGTGTGCTCCGGCCCTGAACACCCTGTTCTTCATGGGCTATATCGTGCTGGCGTTCTACAACTGCGACTATGTCCAGAACCTGGTGTCCGTTAAGGGCGCTGCCAACCCCCTGATGTTCGTTGTGCTGCTGGTTGGTGTCCAGGGCGTGGCTGAGTTCCTCGTCTCCGGCATCCTGGGCGGCATCGTGGCCCGCGCCGTGCACAAGTTCCTGAAGTAAGAGCCCGCGTTCCGCGTCAGGGAAGAGCGTATGGGTTTGTAACATTGTAAAACAAAAGACCAGAACTGAACTGCCACTTGGCAGAACAGCTCTGGTCTTTTTCTGTGCGGTGAAAAACAGAAACGCAGCCTTTACAGAGGCAGCTTGCCGCCGACCTTGTTGACGACATAGTAGGCGGCCTCTTCCTCAGGCTTGACGTAGATCTTGCAGGACTGCACGCCCACTTTGTGGGTCAGGCGGTAATCGGCCTTGGCGCGGTCCACAAGATCGGTGATGTTATACTGCTTGCCGGCAAATTCAACGTAGATCTCAGGGGAAAGCGGGGGACGGCCCTTGTGGGCGGTCTTTTCCGTTTTGGGAGCTTTCTCCGTTTTGACAGCGGACTTTGCGGTCTTGCGTGCGGGCTTTGCCTCGGCTGCGGGAGCTTCTGCAGCGGCAGGAACGACAGGCTTTTTCACTGACATGGATTCTACCTTCTTTCTCATATAGTCTTGCGTGTGGGAATAATACCGGACTACGCCGGTAGAAAAACTTTGCTTCAAACGGCAGCATATAACTATATAATAGTTTTTTGCGGCGCATTTGTAAAGAGGTTTTGTGAAAAAAGGTTCGTTTTCAGGCAGGAAATGCTTTTTTGTTTCTGGAAAAGTTACTGGACGCACAGTCCCTCGGCCCGTGTGACGATGGGCAGCAGCAGTTCGGTGTCCCAGTCCTCTGCCAGTACAAATAGATCATCGCAGATCTCCTTCTGGATTTGTGCCGTCGTTTTTTGTCCGGCAAGGACGCAGACAGCAGAAAGCAGTCGAACTTTCAGGGCACAAATTTCTGCGGGAGCGCCCCACAAACGGGCAAGGTCATAATTGCTGGTGTTTCCGCAGGGCATGGCACAGGCAGCGCAGTTGGGAGCCACCCGGTGCTTCTCTGCTTCAACGATGTCAGTCATCCGGAGCAGTGCGCTTTCGGCGGCCTCGGGGTCAGCCGCCAGCCGCAGACCGGCAGCCAGTATGCGGTCAGTGTCCTCCGTTTTGGGTTCATTGACCGTGGAGCGCGCCAGCCCCACCAGCGCGCCCAGCAGAGTGTCCCGCTGACGCTGTGCATCGGTAACGGGAGCAGAAAACGTGTAATTCATAGGAACCTCCAGGATCTTGTTTGCCGTAAGAATACCACGAAATCCCCGGAAAGGGAAGGCGAAAAATTCTTTTTTCTGCAAAAAGGAACTGCGTCTTGATTTTGGACGGAAAATCCGCTATAATAATACCGTTCTACATACGCCGGTGTGTCGGAATGGCAGACGAGGGGGACTCAAAATCCGCTTCGTGATTTTTCTTGTCTGTACGAGAAATTCACGAGTGTGCGTTGAATTTTGAAGGTTTGTCGAAGCAGGATTTCTTACATCCCTCCTGAACATCCCTCCAATCTTCAGAAACCGGTACTAATGTCCCAAAATTGAATATAAGCCGATGTGGCGGAATGGCAGACGCAAACGACTCAAAATCGTTCGGGAAACCATGTGGGTTCGAGTCCCACCATCGGCACTCCATCATAAAACAGCTTAGAATCGAAAGATTTTAGGCTGTTTTTCTTTTTCTACTCAGTTTCTTATACCTTGGTGTTTTCTGGGAAGATGTTGACGATTGCATTCGCCGAGGACACCTTGCTGGAGAAATCCAGATGTGTATAAATGTTGCTTGTTGTGCTGATGTCACTGTGACCCAGCCACTCCTGAATCTCCTTCAGGCTCACGCCATTGGCATAGAGCAGACTGGCGCAGCTATGCCCTTACGGTATAATTACGACAAACCGGAAAAGCCCCGTATAT
>ENA-UONY01000178-UONY01000178.1-human-gut-metagenome-genome-assembly--contig:-CS9-NODE-178-length-90605-cov-30.629542_pt1 | contig 90605 bp, 78 predicted proteins | sample MGYA00242465_ERZ724012 | MGnify/ENA metagenome assembly ERZ724012 | reverse complement strand
AGATGGCCGACCTCGACCACGAGACCAACAACCGCCGCGGCGGCGGTTATGCACCGCGCTCCCGCCGCGGCCGCTGAGCCATAGAACGAACCTGGCCTGCCCCAGCGGGGCGGGCCTGTTTTTTGGTGGTGCGGCAACGCCCACGGACAAGAAAGGAACCAGAATGCCTGCAAAATTTGAACTGATCGCACCCTGCTTCTTTGGCTGCGAGGCAACTGCGAAATTTGAGCTGACCCGCATCGGGGCCGAGAACATCCGGGTAGGGGATGGCCGCCTGACCTTTGCGGGCGGGCCGGAGATGATCGCTGCCGCCAACCTGAACCTGCGCACGGTGGAGCGCGTGATGCTGCTCCTTAACACCTACCCCGCTTCCACCTTCGATGAGCTGTTTGACGGCGTGTACAGCATCCCCTGGGAAGAGCTGCTGCCCGCCGATGCCGCCTTCCCCGTGACCGGTTCTTCCCTGAACAGCCAGCTCACCAGCGTGCCTGCCTGCCAGAGCATCATCAAAAAGGCTGTGGTCAAGCGCCTGATGAACAAGCATCATACCTCTGTTCTGCCCGAGACCGGCGCGGAGTACAAGATCCGTTTCATGCTGCGCAAGAATGTCTGCGAGATCATGCTGGATACCACCGGCGAGGGCCTGCACAAGCGCGGCTACCGCCGCAACGCCATGGAGGCCCCCATCCGTGAGACGCTGGCCGCGACCATTGCCGACCTGGGCCGTGTCCGCCGCGACAGTCTGGTGGAAGATCCCTTCTGCGGCAGCGGCACCCTGCTGATCGAAGCCGCCCAGAAGGCCATGAATATTGCCCCCGGCCTCAAGCGCCGTTTTGCCGCCGAGCGTTACAGCTTTGTGCCCGCTTCCCTCTGGGCCGAGCAGCGCCAGAAAGCGCTGGCAGAGTCCAAGCTGGATGTGGGCTTTGAGGCCTTTGGCTACGATATCGACCCCGCCGCCGTGGCACTGGCCAATGCCAACGCAAAGCTGGCCGGTGTGGAAAAGCGCTGCCATTTTGAGGTGGCCGATGTCGCTGACTTTGCGGCAAAGCCCGAAGCCATCGTTCTGACCAACCCCCCCTACGGCGAGCGAATGAACACCATCGAGGGTGCCGCCAAGTTGGCCCGTACTCTGGGCCAGCAGATGGCCGAGCACCCTTGCGCGGGCCTGTACGCCATCACTGCCGATATGGAGTTTGAGAGCCACTATGGCAAGCGCGCCAACAAGCGCCGCAAGATGTACAACGGTATGATCCCCTGCCAGCTGTATATGTACTACGAGGCCCCCAAGTTTGAGCACAAGGCAAAGCCGATGCCCAAGCAGGGCTTTGACGGGAAGCGTACCGCCGAGTTCAAGAAAAAGTAAACAGGAGAACAAAAAGACATGGACGGTCGGATGCGGCCTTATCTTCCGGAGCTTACCATCCGGGATTATAATATCTACCAATGGTACCTGCGGGGCGTGCAGTATCAGCTGAACACGACCTACGGGCTCTACTCGTGCAGTCAGCTGCAGCACAACGGGGTTCTGTTTGCACTGCTGTCAGACAGCCTGGCCGGGCGGGAGGCGACCTGCAAAAAGGTGCGCCTGCCCTGGACGCTCTGCTGGAGGCCGATGATGTGCCAGACCCAGGGCATCCGGCTGGCCGCGCAGGTGGAGGTGCTGCTGGGCTGGCATAAGCTGCAGGACCGCCGCTGTGACGAGCTGCCCTTCAAACAGCGGGTGAAGCGCACCATCGACCGCATCCTGCTCCGCCGCGCCTACGAAAAGGCCGTGCAGGAGAACCCCGCGCTGGAGCGGCTGTTTGAACAGGAGCAGGAGCAGGCGATCGTTCAGATGAACCTGAACGCCAAGAACTACACCGAGGTTGCCGAGCCTATGAGCAACATCTACGGCGCGCTCTACTCCACGCTTGCCACCGATGAGAACAGCCAGCGCAAGAGTATGCGCTATATCGGCAGCTGCATCGGGCGGGTGTTCTACCTGCTGGATAAGGCGGGCCGTGTGGCCGATGACAAGCGGGCCGAGCGGTACAATGTGTATCTGGTCAATGGTGTCGAGGACCCCGGTGCTGCACTGGAAAATGCCCGGCGGCAGTCGCTGGCTGCGGCAAACGATCTGGTGCGCGCCTACGGGATGCTGGATGTCAAGCTGAACAAGAGCCTGATCGACAATATTATGATCCTGGGCCTGCGCCATGCGGTGGAGCCGCTGGACCCGGAGAACCAGCCCGTGCGTTGGGAGCTGCCGTGAAGGCCCGCAAGAGCTGGGCTATGGCCTACTGCGGCATGGCTGCTGCCCTGAGCGTGGCCCTGATGCTGCTGGGGGCCGTGGTGCCGGTGCTGATGTTCATTGCCCCGGCGGTGGCCAGCCTGCTCATTGCCACGGTCTGCGTGGAGTGCGGCAGGACCATGGCCCTGACAGCCTACGGCGCGGTGAGCCTGCTCAGCCTGCTCTTTGTGCCGGATAAGGAGGTGGCGCTGGTCTTTGTGTTCCTGCTGGGGTATTACCCACTGGTCAAGCCCCGGTTTGAGCGCATTCGTCTGCCGCTGGTGCGGGTGCTGTGCAAGCTGCTGCTCTGCAACGGTGCCGTGCTGGCCATGTACGGGCTGGTGCTGCTGCTGGTGCCTGCGGGCAGCATTTCGCAGGAGCTGAAGACCACCGCGCTGGCGGTCTCGCTGGCCACCCTTGCCATGGGCAACGTGGCCTTTCTGCTGTACGACCGGGCGCTCCACAACCTGCTGCAGGTGTATCAGCTGGTGTGGCGGCCGAAGCTGCATAAGATGCTGGGAAAAAGATAATGGGTCAAACCCCTCAGGCGGGCTTACGCCCGCCAGCCCCCCTAATAGTGGGGCCCTTGGCATTTCGTAAAGTTTCCCTATATACACAAACTGTATTGCTCTGCCAAGGCCGCCCCTAGTAGGGGCGGTGTCATCCCGAAGGGATGACGGTGGGGTTTAATAGCAGGGCTTTGTCTAAGAGGATTCTAATTGAGAGGAGTGATGTCTGCCACCAGTTGACACAAAGCGCCGGGCCACACGGGTGACAGCCGTGAGGGTGACGAGGAGAGGAATCATCGAAAAATTCGGCGGATGTTTCTCCGGCTGACCATGGGCTATACCAGCCGCAGAGAGGGGCAAAAATCGGCAGTGATACCGTAACAGATCCCCTCAAAGAAAGCCATACAAGAACATAAACTGTTACAGGAGGCTGACAGCTGTGCTGCGCGCGTTTTTTGCGCCGGGCTGTCGGCATGGAGGTGTTTTGTATGTGTGGCATTGTTGGTTATGTTGGAAAACGGAATGCACAGGATGTTTTGCTGGATGGTCTGGAAAAGCTGGAGTACCGCGGCTATGATTCCGCCGGTGTGGCCCTGGCTTTGGAGGGCGGCATCCGGGTGGTTAAGAGCAAGGGCCGTCTGGCGGAGCTGCGCAAGCGGCTGGCGGTGGAGGCTCTGGCCCGGAGCGGCTGCGGCATCGGCCACACCCGGTGGGCGACCCACGGGGAACCCAGCGATGTGAACAGCCACCCGCATTCCACGCCCCGGGTGAGCATCGTCCACAACGGCATCATCGAGAACTATGGTGTGCTGAAGGAGCGGCTCATGGCCAAGGGCTATACCTTTGAGAGCGAGACCGACACCGAGGTCCTGGTCAAGCTCATCGACAGCTGCTATGAGGGAGAGCCCCTCAAAGCCCTGCGCGCTGCTCTGGCCATGGTGCGGGGCAGCTATGCGCTGGCTGTTCTGTTCCGGGATTTCCCGGATACCCTGTTCGCGGTCAAGCGGGAGAGCCCGCTCATCGTGGGCTGGGGCGAAGAGGAAAACTTTATTGCGTCGGATATCCCGGCGCTGCTGAAATATACCCGCCGGTACAGTGTGCTGGAAGAGGGGGACATGGCAGTGGTGAACGCCGACGGCATCCGCTTCTACAATGAGTTCGCGGAGCCGGTGGAGCGGGAAGTTCTGACCGCCAACTGGGATCAGGAAGCCGCTGAAAAGGGCGGCTACCCGCACTTCATGCTGAAGGAGATCAACGAACAGCCTGCGGCCATCACGGCCACGGTGAGCCCCCGTGTGGAGAACGGTCTGCCCGACCTGCGCGTTCCTGAGCTGACGGATGAGCGGCTGCGCCGCATCGGCACGGTGCATCTGGTGGGCTGCGGCACGGCCATGCACGCGGGCATGGTGGGCAAGGCTGCCATCGAGGCGCTGGCCCGGGTGCCTGCACAGGTGGAGATTGCCAGCGAGTTCCGCTACCGGAACCCCATCCTGCGGCCGGAGGATCTGGTCATCATCATCAGCCAGTCGGGCGAGACCAGCGATACGCTGGCTGCCCTCAAGCTGGCCAAGAGCCGGGGTGTGCCGGTGCTGGCCATTGTGAACGTGGTGGGCAGCAGCATTGCCCGCGCGGCGGACTATGTCATGTACACCTATGCCGGTCCTGAGATCGCCGTGGCCTCCACCAAGGCCTACATGGTGCAGATGTGCGTGCTCTACCTGTTCGCCCTGCGGCTGGCTTACGCCCGGGGAATGCAGACCGATGCCGAGATCCGCCGCCTGACGGCAGAGCTGCTCCGAGCCGGGGAAGTCATCAAGCCCCGCCTGGCCGATTGTGAGCAGATCAAGTATCTGGCCAGCCGTTTCGTCAATACCCAGAGCTGCTTCTTCATCGGCCGCGGGTTCGACTATTCGCTCTCGCTGGAGGGCAGCCTGAAGCTGAAGGAGATCAGCTATGTCCACTCGGATGCTTATGCGGCAGGTGAACTCAAGCATGGCACCATCAGTCTGGTAACAGACGGCGTGCCGGTGATCGCCCTTGCCACCCAGAAGCAGGTCTACGAAAAGACCATCTCCAACGCCAAGGAGACCAAGAGCCGCGGCGCAAAAGTCCTGCTCTTCACCACCCGGGATGCCGTGGTGCCCGATGGCGTGGCCGACTATGTGGTGCGTCTGGATGACTACGATGACCTGCTGATGCCCCTGCAGCTCATCGTTCCGCTGCAGCTGTTTGCCTACTATATGGCTGTTCTGCGCGGCTGTGATGTGGATAAGCCCCGCAATCTCGCCAAGAGCGTGACCGTGGAATAACCGTAGAATCAGAAATCAAGCCTTGCCAAACCCGCCCGCTGGTGGTATACTATCTAGGTAACCGATGCTGGTGTGGCGCAATGGCAGCGCAATTGATTTGTAATCAATGGGTTGCAGGTTCAACTCCTGTCACCAGCTCCAAAGAGACCTCAAAACGGAAAACGTTTTGGGGTCTTTTACTATTATAGAAAGTGCTTTTATTGCGGTAAAACGCAGGAAAATAGAGAACGACAGAAAAAGAGAAAATCCGTGGAAAAAGTAGTTGACAAATGCCACTTCAGATGATAAAATATACAGGCAGTCAGCGATGACTGCAAATAGAATATGGGCGTGTTCCCGAGTGGCCAATGGGGACAGACTGTAAATCTGCTGCTTTTCAGCTTCGGTGGTTCGAATCCACCCGCGCCCACCAAGAACTCCAGTATCCGAACCGGGTACTGGAGTTTCTGTTTTGTAATAACCTTCCCAGAGGCTAGGCGGGTGGATTCGAACAGCATCGACCCGCCGAACAGTCCGGCGGGGAAAAAAGCCCCTGCGGGGCTTTTTTAGATGCGCGGCTTGCGTAATCCACCCGCGCCCATAAAAAAACCGCCAGCGTAGAGATACGCTGGCGGTTTTCTGTTTGCAGAAGGATTGAGTTTTCATGCGGGTGGATTCGAACCAGCGGCCTGTGGTTTTTGGAGACAACTGCTCTGCCAACTGAGCGAATACGGCATGAAAAAAGCGCCCCTGCGCGGCTGGGCAAAGATGCTTACATTATTTGGTTGTTACGATCCCATTTCTTCATAGACAGGACACTTGAGACAAATTTGGTGGGCTATCTCCCAACTGCAAGGCGGCTTGTCGTCGCCCTTCAGGCAGAGAATGTCATCGCCAATATTGGAGACCTCGAAGCATAGTCCACAGTCGATTTTTCGATTGTAAATGGGACAAAACCATTCTTCGAGTTTTACATCGTCACTAATGCGGAATTCCATGCTTTTTGACCACCTCCATCAATTTCTTTCCGCCCTCGTCCAACGGGCCAATGCTGGATACGTTTCCGTCCTGCCCAACGGCAACAAAGCCAAGCTCGGAATAATAACAGGTTTGAGTGCCATTGCGCTGAGACATTGCAACCTTGGAAGAACGAATGATGCATTCTGTATCCATCGGTCCCATGCCACGCTCTGCCCAGTACTACAAAACGTACGTGCTTGCAAAGTTCAAAACGTTGGGCGCTGGCGGGGATTCGATAAGCTTACCTCTGGTCTTTATTGTACCAGTTTCCCGCATCTGCTGCAACTCTGTATTGGCTGCATCGAAACGTTTTTGTTTACGGGCAATGAAGCCAACCTTACTGCTGGCACTGCTACCAAACTCTGCCACGTTGGTGCGGGCGCTGTCGGCTCTGCCGTCGGCCTTGGCATGGAGCTGGCGGCACGGCGCGGAAAACACTGCAGGTGTTAAATCAGATAACGGTTTCGTTTGAGATCGGGGGTGTCACTGGCCCGCCTGCATGGCGAGCGGTGCACCCCTGATCTTTTTGCCGGAACAAAAAAGAAAAGCACCATACTTCCTACGAAGTACAGTGCTTTTTTGGTGGAGAATAGCGGGATCGAACCGCTGACCTCTTGCATGCCATGCAAGCGCTCTCCCAGCTGAGCTAATCCCCCACATATTCGGTTGGTGTCCTGCGACGTGAGTTATTATACCAGCCGGGCGGGCGGTTGTCAACACCTAATTTGAAAAAGTTTGCAATAACAAAAAAGCCCTGCCGGGCACGGAGCCGGGCAGGGCGCGGAACAAAGTGAGGATGGGTCAGGCCTTTGCGTGCTGGCGGTCAAAGATCTGCGGAGCCACACGGCAGAGCAGAACGGCGGCCACCATGGTCAGCAGGGTCTCGGGCAGCATATAGCTGCCGTTGTACACCAGGCTGTAAGTCCAGGCAGACAGGCCTTCGTTCAGGTTGCCCCAGACCAGCACACCGGACAGGAAGCTGCACATAAAACGCAGGAAGCCTGCCATAAAGGTGCCCACGGCCACGCCGACCATTCGGTTCTTGAAGGGACGGGCAAAGAACTCGGCAGTGCCCAGCGCCATAAAGGCCACCAGGTAGTCCAGCAGGACTTCACCCAGGAAATACAGGAAGGTCGGGGTCGGGGGTGCCCAGAAGCCCAGCAGCATCTGCAGGCAGCCGTTGACAAAGCCGGTGAACAGGCCCCACTTCACGCCGTGGCGGAAGGAGACCAGCACAAAGGGCAGCATGCTCAGCAGGGTAACGCTGCCGCCGTTGGGCAGGGTGAAGAACTTGATGTTGCTCAGCACGGTGCCAATGGCGATCATCAGGGCGCACTCCACAAGAATGCGGGTCTTGGAATAGGTTTTTGACATGGGAGATTCCTCTTCTCAGATAATAGTACACAAAAACAAATGCACCCGCACAAAAAGGCAGGCGCATGGGCTTCGTTTGTGAAGAGGGTGGACCTTTCCGCAAACTACCTACGCCGGCATTACCCGGATCAGGTTCGAGGGTACTCCGCTCAGGTGCGGATCTCAGCTTTTCAGCGCCCCTGTTTTTATGTCCAGCTCCCAGTATAGCGGCCAGCGCCCAAATGTCAAGCCCCGGCGGGCATATTGGCGGCCGCTGGCTCATATTTTTTAGGGAGACCGCAAACAGGGGAGGCGTGACCGGATGAACGTGGAGCCGGAGCAGCGGGCGGCGCTGCTGGGAGAGTACATTGCAGAGCACAGTGCCACGGTGCGGGCAGCCGCCCGGGCGTTCGGGTGCAGCAAATCAACGGTGCACAAGGATGTATCCACCCGCCTGCGGGCCGTGGATGCGGCCCTGTTTGCCCGGGTGCAGGCCGTGCTGGCCCGCAACAAGGCCGAGCGCCATCTGCGGGGCGGGGCGGCGACCAGGCGCAAATACAAAAAGTAGGAGAGCGGTGCAGGGAGGCCTGTGCCGCTCTCCTGTTTATTTGTGCCGGAACTGCTCCAGCGCGGCCTTTTCCAGCCGGGAGACCTGCGCCTGGCTGATGCCGATCTCCCGCGCCACCTCCATCTGGGTCTCGCCCTTGAGGTAGCGCAGCTCCATGATCCGCTTTTCGCGCGGGGTCAGCCCGGCCACGGTCTGCCGGAACTCCAACCCGCTGATCCAGCTGTCCTCGCTGTCCGGGTCGCGCACCTGATCGATGACATACATGGCATCGCCGCCATCGGTGTAAAGGGGCTCTTCCAGGCTGATGGGCTCCACCACCGATTCCAGCGCCGCGTTTACCTCCCGGCGGGAAAGTCCTGCCTGCCGGGCCACCTCGTCCACGGTGGGCTCCCGGCCCAGCTGCTTTTCCAGCGTCTCCCGGGCCTGCATGGCCTTGTAAGCGGCATCGCGCAGGCTGCGGCTGACCCGCAGGGCGTTGTTGTCCCGCAGGAAGCGCCGAATCTCCCCGATGATCATGGGCACGCCGTAGGTGGAAAACCGCACCGGCTGGGCCGGGTCAAAATTGTCGATGGCCTTGATGAGCCCGATGCACCCCACCTGAAACAGGTCGTCCAGATTCTCCCCCCGCTGCGCGAACCGTTGCACCACGCTCAGGACAAGCCGCAGGTTGCCCTCGATCATGGCCTGCCGGGCAGCGGTATCGCCTGCCCGCGCCCGGGTGAGCAGCTGCCGCTTTTCCGCTTCGGAAAGCACCGGCAGCTGGGCCGTGTCCACCCCGCATAATTCCACTTTGTTGTACATCCCCCGAACCTCCGGTTACGTTGATACCGGAAGTATGGGGTAAGAGGGCAGGGAAGATACATGGGAATTGTTAGCAGCCTCGCCCTCTCAGTCATTGCTTCGCAATGCCAGCTCTCCCAAAGGGAGAGCCTTTGGCAGGGCAACCGCAAGCAGGTGCTAAAGGCTGGGGCAGTCTTGGCTCCCCCTTTGGGGGAGCTGGCGCGTTAGCGCCTGAGAGGGTGAGCCAGCTGCCGGTTATTCCCGCTCCAGCACCTCTTTCAGCTGACGGATGATCCGCTTTTCCAGCCGGGAAATGTAGCTCTGGCTGATGCCAAGGGCATCGGCGGCTTCCTTCTGGGTGTGCTCCACGCCGTCCACAAGGCCGAATCGCAGCTCCATGATCTGCCGCTCCCGGGGGGCCAGCTGCTCCACGGAGCGCCGGAGAGTGGCGCGCTCGGCGGCCTGCTCCAATTGCAGGCCCACAAGGTTTTCGTCGCTGCCCAGCACGTCCGAGAGCAGCAGCTCGTTGCCGTCGCCGTCGGTGTTCAGGGGCTCGTCGATGCTGGCCTCCTGCCGCCGGTTGGAGCTTTTGCGCAGGTACATCAGGATCTCGTTGCCGATGCACCGGCTGGCGTAGGTGGCCAGCTTGATGTTCCGCGCGGGCGTAAAGGTGTTCACCGCCTTGATCAGCCCGATGGTGCCAATGGAGATCATGTCCTCCTGCGGCACGCCGCTGTTCTCGTACTTTTTGGCAAGGTAGACCACCAGACGCAGGTTGTGGGTGATGAGGTCATCGCGCGCGGCGGCATCCCCCGCCATCATCCGGGTCAGCAGGGCCTTTTCCTGCTCCGGTGTCAGCGGCGGCGGCAGGCTGGGCCCGCCGTTGATGTAGTGGGCGGCAGAAGGGGCCAGCAGAAAGCAATAAAGACGGCAAAGAAGTGAAAGCAGATGATGCAAGGGCGGTTCCTCCTTTGTGAAGCCCTCGGTCACGCTTGGCGGTGACGGAGAGGGTGAATCATTTCCCCCGCCTCCACCCCCACCAGCACATCCCACCCATCAGGCGGCGGGGGGAGGTCGGCAAAGGCGGCATAGAGGTGCTCGGCCCTGCCCTGCCCGGCTGGGGAGCCGGTGCAGCACAGGCTGGCCGGGACGGCCGGCAGGATACAGTGCCCGGCCACGGTGGTGCAGGGAACAAGGCGCACCCCAAGCGCCGGGACGGGCAGGGGAGCGGCCCCGGCGAAGTGCTGCTCCAGATAAGTACCCAGGATGGGCGGCAGGCGGCCCTGCACGGCACCGAACCGCACCAGCACCACCGCCCGGCCCGAAAGCGGCTCCTGCACCGAAAAGCCGGTGTCGCAGAAGGCCCGGACATCCAGCGCTGTGTCTGCCACGGTGAGCCGGGCGGAGAATACCTGCCCGCTGCCCCGGCCCAGAAAGCGGAGCACCCCCTGTACAGCCAGCACCACCCCGCCTGCGCCCGCCAGCAGTGCCCCCGGCGAAAGGGGCAGGTAGATGCAGCCGTTGTTGGTCTGGGCCCCGGGCAGGAGCAGCGCCCCCGCCAGCAGCAGATTTCCCGTGCAGAACCACCCCACAAGCCGGGCGAAGCATCTGCTCCCCGGCCAGCCGTAGGCGGCGGCCACCGTGAGGGCGGCGGTTGACACTTTATATAAGAACGCGGCAGCGTCTGGCGCTTCCGGGGCCAGCAGGGCCAATGAGGAAGCTGCCCCCGCCGCCCCGCCCAACAGCAGCCGCCCGGCCCGGCACTCCACCCCGGCCAGCAGTCCCGCCGCCAGCAGGAACAGCAGCGTGAGCGCAAAATTCGTCAGCAGCAGGACATCGAGGTAGATCACAGTCTTGATGGGCGGCACCTTCTTTCTGGTAGATATCAGTGTAGCAGAAGGTGGGGGAGAAAGAGGGCGAAGGAGAGGCTTTGCTTTTGCATAACCTCTCAGTCGCGGGCTTTGCCGCGACAGCTCCCCTAGTAGGGGAGCCCTTGGCATAAGACTCACTTTTCCATCTGGTCGCTGACGCTCCAAAACCTGATACCGCCGCAAGGCAGGACAAAACGTCAGAAGAACAAACAGGAGCGAAGCGAATACCCTCGAAAACGCGACGGTCTGCCAAGGCCTCCCCTACTAGGGGAGGTGGCATCGAGCGTTAGCGATGATGACGGAGAGGTTGTATGGGAGGGATAGCTTACCCTTTCGCTGCTGCTGCCCTTGCAGATGCGTAGGCTCCCCCCTCGGGGGAGCTGGCAAAGCCGCAAGGCTTTGACTGAGAGGGTCGAGCCCTTTTGAAAAACTTTTTTCACAAATTTCCAAAAAAGGCTTGCAAAAGGGAGCGGGAGGAGTTATAATACATCTCGCAGTCAATTGTGCGCTGCGCAATTGCGTTTTGAAAGATGTGCCTCTTTAGCTCAGTCGGTTAGAGCACCTGACTGTTAATCAGGGTGTCGCCTGTTCGAGTCAGGCAAGAGGCGCCATTAGGCGGCGAGGGCAACTTCGCCGCTTGTTTTTTAACCGGGTGTTGTAACCAATCTGAGACTTTTTTCACAAAATCTTCAAAATTAATGGTTTCTTAAAAAATGTCCTCTTGAAGATGCTGTCAGATTGTGGTATACTACACCCAAACCTTGGAACAGTTTTTAAACGTTCTGTGGTGATTGACTCAGATCAAAGGGTAGGCGCTCCCTTCTTTTGATAGCAGCGGACTTCTGCTTTGCCCTGGTTCTCCGCAGGGCAGGGCAAAGCAGAAGGCTATGCGCTGTTAAAACGGAGTGCAAAAAGAAAACCTTTTTCATTTGTCAGACCTACGGCCAAAACAACAGCAAACTGGGGCTTGTGCAAACAGACCGGGTGTGCTAGAATAAAAGCCGTAGTTTTGAAATAGACACAGTACATTGAAAAAGAGATCGTTTGCTTTTGGTTGTCGGTCTCTTGTAAAGGAAACATCGTATGCGTTATACCTATGTGCGGCAGCACGATTCTACGGACTGCGCGGCCGCTTCGCTCGCAATGGTGTGCCTCCATTACAAAAAGGAAATCACCATCACCCGCCTGCGGGATATGATGGGAACCGACATGAAAGGCACGAACCTCGTTGGCCTGCAGAAAGCAGCCAATGAGCTGGGCTTCAGCACGGCGGCTGTCCGTGTTGACCGCGAAAACTTTTTAAGCGATTTCACCCTGCCCGCAATTGCGCAGGTCATTACCGACCAGGGCCTGACCCACTTTGTGGTCATCTTCAAAAAGACGACCATCAAGGAGGACGATGCCCGCCGCAAGCATGTGGTGCAGGAAGAAGAACGCAAGGCTGATGCAAGCAAAAAGTACAAATGCAAGGATTACGTCGTCATCGGCGACCCTGCAAATGAACTGAAAAAAATCAGCCTGGATGAGTTCTATAAAAACTTCACCGGCGTGCTGCTGCTGCTGAACCCCACAGCGGAGTTCAAGGGCGGCACCGGCAAGCATAAGGTGGAGGGCAAAGAGGAAGCCAAGGCAGCCCGCAACAACATGTTGAAGCGGTACATGGATCTGCTGCTTCCCCAAAAAAAGCTGTTTGCTTACGCTATTCTCAGTTCAGTGATCCTGACACTGATCGGCATCGTGTCCACCGTCTTTAATAAGGCAATCATGGATGAGGTGCTGCCTTATGGGCTGAAAAATCTGCTCATATCGCTCATTGTCGTGTTCAGTGTGGTCAACCTGACCAGCACGCTGCTCTCGACCGTGAGAGATTGGATCCTGATCTTCCTTTCCATTAAAATCGATATCCCGTTGATGCTGGGCTACTTCGAGCATGTGTACAAACTGCCGATGAAGTTCTTTGCATCCCGTAAGACCGGCGAGATCACCACCCGCTATTCCGATGCAAGCACCATCAAATCGGTGCTGACCAGCATTGCAATGAGCGTGGTCATGGACATTGTGATGGCCGTGGGTACAGGCTTTGTCCTGTTCCGGATGAACTCCTCGCTGTTCGCCATTACCTTGTTTACCACCGTTCTGAGCCTGCTGCTCGTCATCATCTTCAAGCAGCCCTACAAGCGGATCAATGAAGAGACGATGGTGCAGTCGGCCGTTCTGAACAGCCAGATGATCGAGAGCCTGCGCGGCATCGAGACCATCAAGTGCAACGCCTGCGAGGATCGCGAGCTGGAGGCCCTTGAGCGTGAATACATCAAGAGCCTGAAGATCAGCCTGCGTTCCAGCAAGATCAGCACCGGCCAGAGCCTGATCTCCAGTGTGATCACGACCGTGTTGAGCATGGTCACCACCTATGTGGGCATCACACAGGTGCTGAATGGCCAGCTGACGCTGGGCGGTTATATGGCTTACAGCACTTTGGCTGGTTACTTTACTTCTCCGGTGAGCGACCTGATCGGCATGCAGATGTCCATTCAGGAGGCTTCCATCTCCATGAAGCGCCTGACGGAGATCATGGATTACGAATCCGAGCAAGACGATACCAGAGAGTACACCGAGATGGAGAGCATGGAGGGTGACATTGAGTTCAAGGATGTTACCTTCCGGTATGGCAACCGCACCCCGGCACTGAACCACATCTCCTTTACCATCCCGCAGGGGAAAAAGGTGGCGCTGGTTGGTTCCTCGGGTTCCGGCAAGTCCACCATCACAAAGCTCCTGCTCAAGTATTACGAGCCGGAGAGCGGCACCATCAGTGTGGATGGTGTCGATCTGGACGAGTACAGCAATGCATCCGTCCGCCGCTGCATTTCCTATGTCCCGCAGAACGTTGAGCTGTTCAGCAAGACGATCTTCGAGAATATCCGCATCTCCCGCCCCGAGGCGACCCTCGATCAGGTACGGGAGGCGGCCAAGAAGGCCGACGCACACGAGTTCATCCGCAAGCTGCCGCTGCAGTACAACACCTATCTGGAGGAAGCCGGCAACGGCCTGTCCGGTGGTGAGAAGCAGCGCATTGCACTGGCCCGTGCGTTCCTGAAGGATTCGAGCCTTTACATCTTTGATGAATCGACCTCCAGCCTGGACTTTGGTACAGAGAATACCATCTTTGATATGATCTATAACCAGCTGGCTGACCGTTCGATGCTGATCGTGGCACACCGCCTTTCCACCATCCGTGACTGCGACCTGATTCTGGTCATGGATCACGGTGAGATCGTGGAGCGCGGCACCCATGACGAGCTGCTGGCAAAGCAGGGCAAGTATTACGAGCTCTGGAACCTGCAGCAGGGCATCTTCCGCCGCAAGAAGGAAGAGCCTGCACCCGTTGCCCCCGCGGCAGTCGTTGAAGAAGACGACGATGGCGAGGCAATGACCTATTAAGTTGCAGCCGAGTGCGCACTCGGTTACATAAATGATCTTTGGATGGATGCGCAGCCGGAAAAAGATCGCTAAATAAGTTTTTTCATTCATTTGAAGGGAGTAATTCATTATGATGATGCCTGCAAACTACTCTGTTATCGCAGAGAACGAAATGACCTACGTCAACGGTGGCGCTAGCTTTATCGATGCTATCGGTGCTGTTACCGCTCCTATCTGGAACCTGGATAACGTTAAGGCTTTCTCCACCAACATTGTTACCCTGATCGGCAACAACTTCGTCACCTCCACCATCCAGAACACTCTGGGCTACGTCTTCAGCGGCAAGGCCACCAAGGCTGGCCTGGGCGATTCCTTCGGCAAGGTTGTCGGCGCTGACAAGTTCAAGGCTGGCCAGATCGGCGACGGCATTGCTGCCATCCTGGGCTCCGCTGCTGCTATCTACAACCTGGGCCGCACCGAGGTCAAGAACACCGCTGGCGATGTGAAGCTGTTCAAGACCGAGCCTTCTGCTAAGTACACCTTCAAGAAGGATGCAGACGGCAACTGGGCTATTTTCTAATCAGTTGTTCTGAAATTATGAAGCGTTGAGGAAACTGCACCGCCCTACTTGTTAGTGCGGGGCAGACAACAATGCCTCGTTATGGTGTGCCAGGAGGCGTGTGCCTCCTGGCACATCTTATTTTTATGTTGCTTATCGCGTTGCGGTAGGCAATTGTGTGTGGGAAAAATCCGGCCTGCGGGGGTCAAACCTCTCAGCCGTCGCTATCGCTCGGCAGCTCCCCTAGTAGGGGAGCCCTTGGCATGGCGCTGCGTTTTCGAGAGTGAGCGCTTCGCTACTGCCTGCCCTGCTGGCGCAAGGCAAAATGAGGTGTCGCTTATGTCCATCACCAACCTGCCCTATGACCCGCGGATGCGTGAACGTGTGCAGGAACTGCGTCATAAAATGACACCCATGGAGAAAAAGCTGTGGTATTCGTTTTTGCGCACATATCCAGTGAAAATGTACAAACAAAGGCCAATTCGTACATTTGTGGCGGATTTTTATTGCCCTTTGGCAAGATTGGTTATTGAACTTGACGGCTCACAGCATTATACTGAACAGGGAATGCAATATGATATGGAACGCAGTGCTGTGTTTGAACAGTACGGCGTGCAGGTGTTGCGTTTCCGAAATCAGGATGTGAGTGCACATTTTGAAATGGTGTGTGAGCAAATTCACGAAGCTGTTGTGAAACGTTTAGAGGAATTGGAGCGGGGCAAGGAGGGTTGAACCTTCCGGCTTGTACTGTGGTCGGCTTTGCTGATGTTTTGCCTTGCGGCAGAAGATGCCTTTGGAGCCGCAGGCGATTTTTGCGAAAAATGAATCTTCTGCCAAGGCCTCCCCTATTAGGGGAGGTGGCATCAAGCGAAGCGATGATGACGGAGAGGTTTGATCTTCAGATGCCGTATTCCTGAATTGCCATTTTTCCCCCAGACAATTGCTTATTGCAAACTAAAAAGAAACAGGTGGACATTATTATGAGAGAGATCCAAGTTGCAGAAAACAAGACCCTGAAGCTGACCAACGTTCTGGCACGCAAGATCGATGCCAGCGAGCTGGGCAACCTGGGCGTGATCCTGACCCAGATGCAGAACTTTATCAAGAGCCACAGCGCCATGCCGGTTGGCCCTGTGATCCAGTGCGTCAAGTTTACCTCCGGCCCCAACCCGGAGCCGCAGATCTATTTTATGATGCAGGTCAACCAGCTCATCCCCCGCCTGGAGCCGGGCTACGAGCAGGATGCTGTGCTGCGGGTGAAGGGCTGCCTGTACGCCCACTTCACCGGCCCCATGGACCACAGCAGCCTTGCCAGCCAGAAGCTGAACATCTATGCCTACGAGCACGAGATCGAGCTGACCGGCACCACTTACAGCATCTACGTCAATCAGGACAGCGAAAACGGTGTCATGGACGTTTTTATGGAGACGAAGTAATATGACCACTCGCATTCAGAATCTTTCCGACCTGCAGGACCGCCGCATTATGATGGAGAAGAAGCTGCCGGCCTTTGGCTACGCGCTCATTCTTCTGGTGGCTTTCCTCATGGTGTTTCTGGTGATCTGGAGCACCCAGAACAAGCGCACCTACGTCAGCCAGTCCACTGGCTCAGTGCAGGCGGCCAACAAGACCTATATCATGTCCAGTTACTCCGGCTCCATCACCGAGCTGAACATCTCGGAGGGCAGCTATGTCACCGAGGGCGACCTCATTGCCCACATCAAGAGCACCGATCTGGACATCCAGCAGGACAGCTACCAGAAGCAGCTGGACATCTACAAAAAGCAGAAGAGCCAGTACGAAAAGCTGCTCAAGTCCATTCAGGATGACAAGAACTACTTCAGCGAGACCGACATCGACGATCAGCCCTATTACTACCAGTACGAAAGCTACAAGAGCCAGGTCAGCCAGAAGGCGTTCGACGCTTCGCCCTATCAGGCCGCCGGTTACACCGACGAGCAGATCAAGACCCTGATGGAGCAGAACCAGAGCGAGGTGGAGAGCCTGTATTACTCCACCCTGCAGTCCATTTCTGCCAACCTGACCAGCGTGCAGGCCAACATTGACAACATCGAGGCCCAGCTGGATGCCCTGAACACCGGCGCAAATGATTACTACATCTACGCACCCACCTCCGGTGTCATCCACATGGACACCCCCTACAAGGTGGGCATGGTGCTCAGCGCGGGTTCCGCTCTGGCCACCGTGGCCAGCGAGAACAGCGACCTTGAGATCGTGGCGGCTGTCACCGTCAACGACCGGCCGCTGATCAATGTGGGCGACCCCTGCAAGATCGCCATCACCGGCCTGTCGGAGTATTCCTACGGCACCCTGACCGGCACTGTTACCTCCATCGACAGTGACGTGACCTCCAGCACCAACGGGTCTTACTACAAGATGACCATCAAGCCGGATAACACCTATGTCGTGAGCACCAGCGGCGACAAGGTGGACCTTTCCAACGGCATGAGCGTCACCGCCCGTGTGGAGTACGATGAACTGACTTATTTTGACTATGTGATGGAGGCCCTGGGCGTGCTGTTCCGCTAAGCGCCCGCCGATTCCACGCCCAAGAGGTACGAAAGAATGAAACTGAACCCGAAACAGCTGGCCGCCAGCGCGGCTTTGCTGGGTGTGCTGGCCTGTGCCGCCGCCCTGCCTGCGTCGGCTGCCGGCCCTGTTACCACGCCGCTGGCCCTCACGCTGCCCAAGGTGAGCTTTCCCTGGGATAAAGTTACCGCTGAGAGCATCGAGACCGGCAGCTACGATGCCGCCCCGCTGGCGGGCACGGCCCAGCAGCTCTCCCCGGTGACCACCCCCGCCAATGCCGCCAGCAAGAACGGCGTGACCTATGTCTCTGATAACCCCAATGTTGTCTCGGTGGACAGTGAGGGCGTGGCGCAGGCTGTGGGCCTGGGCACGGCCAACATCACAGCCACCTGCGGCGGGGTGAGCTGCACCTATACCATCACCCCCCAGCCGGATGCCAGCATGATCGCCACCGAAATGGACATCACCCTTGCATCCAGCACCATTGCCGTGGGCGAGACCACCAGCCTTTCGCTGGCAGTGCTGCCCACCTCGGCGGCCAACTATATCAACGTCAGCCTGAGCTCTTCCAATGAGAAGGTGGCCACCGTCAACAACTTTGGCAAGGTGACCGGCGTTGCCCCCGGCAAGGCCACCATCACCGCCACGGACGGCAACGTGAGCTGCACGGCCACCGTTACGGTGGTTGCGGCCAACACCAGCACCGTCTCCAGCCAGTCCATCTCCCTGAACACCAACTATGTGGTGCTCAAGCCGGGCTCCTCCAAGACCATCACCGGCAAGGTGTCGCCGGCCTCCGCCAGCCAGAGCCTGACCTTCAAGAGCCAGGACAAGAGCATTGCCACCGTCAGCGGTTCCGGTGTCATCACCGGCGTTGCCACGGGTGCCACCTCCGTGGTGGTCTCCAACGGCACCGCCTCCACCTCGGTTACGGTCATCGTCAACCGCACCGCCTCCACCTCCGGCAGCAGCAGCGATACCAGCGGTGAGGGCACCGAGGACAACGTCACCACCGATGCCACCGTGGCCGCCATCCAGAACGCCGCAGGGGAGGAAGTGTCCCTCTATCAGAGCGACGTACCCGCCATCACCGGCGAGATCCTGAGCGCCCTGCGCACCACAGGCCGCAGCCTGATCGTGCTGGGCGAGGATTATACCCTGCGGATCGATGGCACCAGCATCAAGAGCACCCAGGGCGGGTTCAGCACTGCCCTGACCTTTGCCCCTGATGAAAACGGCCTGAGCTTCCAGCTGGGCGAAAGCGGCGCGCTGCCCTGCGTGGTGCAGATCACCCTGACCGGTGAGAACGCCGCTTACAGCCGCCTGTATCTGCACAACACTGCCAGCGAAAAGTGGCAGTTCCTGAACAGCTACAAGGATGGCACCATCACCGCCGATACGGCTGGCAGCTACCTGCTGACCAACCAGAATCTGCGCTTCACCAATATCAACTGGACCTTCTTCATCGCCGCCGGTGCGCTGACCGTGGTCTGCCTGATCGTATATATCGTCGTCAAGAAACGGTATTGGTTCTGGTAATTATAACTGTGCGTAATAAAACCTCCCACTCATTCGAGTGGGAGGTTTTTGTGTTTATCGGAAGTTCTTGACAATTAAAATACAATGTGATATGATTTTGATATCAGAAAGAAACTTCCGAACCCTGTAAAGGAGGGACATTTTATGGAAGAGAAGATTTTACAGACCAAGAAGAACGGCATGACCATGCTTCTGCTGACCCTGCTGGGTTATGTGGCTGCGGTTGTGGTGGGCGGCATCGGTTTTGTAATGCTGTATACTACCTTCCTGGGTTTTATCCCGCTGGCGCTCGCTGTCATCTATGCCATCATCGGTATTTTCCTGTTCGCGGGCCTGAAAGTCCTCAAGCCCGAGGAAGCGCTGGTGCTGACCCTGTTCGGTGATTACATCGGCACCCTGAAGGGGGAGGGCTTCTACTGGGTCAATCCCTTCTGCACTGCCGTCAACCCGGCTGCGGGCACGGTCCTGAGCCAGAGCGGTGATGTTCAGCAGCGCCCTGTGGTGCAGGCTGACCGTGAGAAGGACGGCAAGAAGATCTCCCTGAAGGTGATGACCCTGAACAACTCCCGCCAGAAGATCAACGATTGCCTGGGCAACCCGGTGGAGATCGGCATTGCGGTGATCTGGCGGGTGACCGACACCGCCAAGGCCGTGTTCAATGTAGACAACTACAAAGAATACCTGTCCCTGCAGTGTGACAGCGCCCTGCGCAACGTGGTGCGCATCTACCCCTACGATGTGGCCCCCAACGTGGACACCACCGGTGACGGTGTGGCCGATGAGGGCAGCCTGCGCGGCTCCTCGGAAGTGGTGGCAAAGCGCATCCAGGGCGAGATCCAGAAGAACGTCACCGCCGCCGGGATCGAGATCATCGAAGCCCGCATCACTTATCTGGCCTACGCCCCCGAGATCGCAGCGGTCATGCTGCAGCGTCAGCAGGCAAGCGCCATCATTGATGCCCGTAAGATGATCGTGGACGGTGCCGTGGGCATGGTGGAGATGGCGCTGGATCGCCTGAGTGAGAACAAAGTGGTGGAACTGGACGATGAGCGCAAAGCGGCAATGGTCTCCAACCTGCTGGTGGTGCTCTGCGGCAACCGTGACGCGCAGCCCATTGTGAACAGCGGCAGCCTGTACTGATGGCAGAGCCGAAAAAGCAGATCCCCCTGCGCCTGAATGCGAAGCTCTACGATGCCCTTGCCGCATGGGCTGAGGATGACTTCCGCTCGGTGAACGGGCAGATCGAGTATCTGCTCACCGAGTGTGTGCGTCAGCGCAAAAAGAACGGCAAGTACGTCTCTGACCAGATCGACGTGCCGCCCGAACTGGATATCAAGTAAAAGAACAACCCTCTCAGTCAAAGCCTGTTGGCTTTGCCAGCTCCCCCGAAGGGGGAGCCTATCGCTGGCCTGGGATAAAGGCAGCATAGCCTCGCCCTTCGGGAGAGGTGGCATTGCGAAGCAATGACGGAGAGGGTCGTTCCTTATTTAATTCGTATGCTCGCTCCACCCGCTGGAGGTGATCACTTCGCCATCGGTGGTGCACCAGAGGGCTTCCACGCCGTCCAGCGATTCCACGAGCTGCTTGCCCTCTTCCAGAGGCAGGCAGAACAGGCCGGTGGTCAGGCAGTCGGCCACACCGGAGTCCGGAGCCAGCACGCTCACGCCGTCAAAGTAGGCGGCGGGCCAGAGGGTGGCCGGGTCGATGAGGTGGTGGTAGCGCACACCGTCCACAACGTAGTAGCGCTGGTAGTCGCCGCTGGTCACAAGGGAGAGGTCACTCATCTTGACGGCAGCCACGGTGGAGCTGCCGTTGGTGTAGACCTCGGAGGAGTTCCACGGGTTTTCCACGCCGCCTACCCACTGGGAGCCGTCCGGCTTGGTGCCGATGGCCCGCAGGTTGCCGCCCACGCTGATGAGGGCGCTGGTCAGGCCCCGGGCTTCGGCGGCCAGTGCGGCCTGCTCCACGGCGTAGCCCTTGCCCACGCTGCCCACGTCCAGCGACATGGCCGGGTCGGCCAGATAGACCGTTTTGGCATCTTCATCAATGATGAGGTTGGCGATATCGCAGTGCTGTGCGGCGGCATCCAGCTCTTCCTGCGTGGGCAGCTGGTTGTTGCTGTCGTTGTCATCGGCCAGTGCGGCCTCGCGGTAGTTGTGCCAGATGTTCAGCACACTGCCCAGCGCAATGTTCAGCTTGCCGCCGGTGGTGTCATACATGGTCTGGGCCAGTTCCAGCATCCCGAGGATCTTGTCATCCACCGTCACCGGAGCAATGCCCGCATTATCGTTGATGGTCTTGATGTTGGTCACGCCATCGTAATCATTATAAATATCATAGAGCTGGTTGTACTCCACAAGGTCGGCGTGGAGTGCGTCCATCTGGGCGGTGAACTCTTCCTCGCTGTCGCAGTAGGCGATGACCTGCGTCACGGTGTCGAACACATCATAGAACACGGTGGAGTAGCGCTGCGGGCCATCGGCGGCGCTGGAGGCAGTGGAGCCGGAGGTGCTGCCGCAGCCAGCCAGCAGGCTCAGGCTGAGCGTAGCCGCCAGCAGGGCGGAAAAAATACGCTTGGTCATCATGCTTTGGCGGTCTCCTTTGCGGCGGTAAAGGCGGTGTGCTCTTCCTGCAGATGTGCCAGCAGGTCACCGAACACCCAGCTCTTGCTGGTGGGGGTCACAACGGCCTTGAGGGGGATGTTTACCTGTGCCTGCTTCATCAGGTCGAGCAGGGTATCCACATCCTTATCCTTGAAGTTGGCCAGCACCAGCGCCGGGGGATAAGCACCCGGCTCCAGCACCAGGGTGCGGGTGGTCTTGACCTCCACCTCGCCCAGCAGCTGGGCCACGGTCTTGCCTGCATCGGCGGGGGAGACCAGCAGCAGCTTCATCCCGAAAGCGGGGGCCATCCCCTCCAGAATGCCCCGGTCGGCGGCAGAAAGGTTCCAGCCCAGCGCCAGCGGAATGCCGGCATTCTGGTTGCGTGCAATATGAGCTTTCATAGAAATACCTCGTTTCAAGGGTGTATTCAAAATACACCATAGTATACCATATTTGATGACAAAAGAAAACAACCCCCTCAGTCACGCTGCCGCGTGCCGAGAGGGTCGTTCCATTCTCAGTTCATCTTCTTGCCAAAGAACTCGACTTCTTTGGTGATAAAGCCCATCAGTTCATCGAACTGGTCGGGGGTCAGGCTCTGGGCACCATCGCACTTGGCCTTGGCGGGGTTGTTGTGCACCTCGATCATCAGGCCGTCGGCACCGGCGGCCACAGCGGCCTTGGCCAGCTGGGGCACCATCCAGGCGTGGCCGCAGGCGTGGCTGGGGTCCACCACCACGGGCAGGTGGGTCATTTTGTGGAGCATGACCACACCGGCAAGGTCCAGGGTGTTGCGCATACTGGTCTCAAAGGTGCGGATGCCGCGCTCGCAGAGGATAACGTTTTCGTTGCCCTCAGCCATGATGTACTCGGCGCTCATCACAAATTCTTCCAGCGTGTTGGCCAGGCCGCGCTTGAGCAGCACAGGCTTTTTCTGGCGGCCCACGGCCTTGAGCAGCTCAAAGTTCTGCATATTGCGGGCACCCACCTGGATGAGGTCTACATTCTCGAACAGGGGCAGGTGCTCGGTGTTCATGATCTCGGTGACGATGGGGGAGCCGGTGGCGCGGCGGGCCAGCTTGAGCAGGTCCAGGCCCTCGCTCCGCATTCCCTGGAAGGAGTAGGGGGAGGTGCGGGGCTTGAATGCGCCGCCGCGCAGCAGGGAAGCGCCTGCATCCTTGACGCGCTGGGCGCAGTAGGTGATCTGCTCCTCGCTCTCGATGCTGCAGGGGCCTGCGATGACGGCGAAGTTGTCGCCGCCGATCTTCACGCCGTTGACATCGATCACGCTGTCGTCGGGGTGGAACTTGCGGTTGGCCTTCTTGTAAGGCTCAGACACGCGGCGGCAGGTCTCGACCACAGGGTTGGCCAGCACCCAGCTTTCGGCAATGGCCTTGGTGTCGCCGATCAGACCCAGAATGTGGGTGTCGCTGCCCTTGGAGTCGTTGATCTGCAGCCCCATATCCTGCAGCTCGTGGCAGAACTCGCGGACCTGTGCGTCGGGGGCATCCTGTTTCAGTACAATGATCATGGTGGTCGTCTCCTTATCCTTCTCACACAAACGGCACAGGAGACCGGCTCCATTGCCGTAATTTATTTTCGTGAAGTTCAGTTTCCTGAAGCATGGGCCTATGATAACACTTCAGGGAACTGAAGTCAAGAGAAATTTTGAAATTTAGGAAAGAAAGTGGTAGAATAGGGGCAGCCTGAGAGGGCAAGGAGTTTACAAGGAGCGATCATCAATGGGAAAAGAAGCAAAAACGAATGCCATGCGCATCCTGGAACGGGCCAAGGTGCCCTATACAGCCCACGAATATGCCCACGAGGAGGGCATGGCGGTGGACGGCGTGACCGTGGCCGCCAGCATGGGGGAGGACCCGGCCTGCGTATATAAGACGCTGGTGACCCAGGGCAGCAGCAAAAACTACTTTGTGTTCGTCATTCCGGTGGCGGCAGAGCTTGACCTGAAGGCCGCTGCCCGCAGCGTGGGCGAAAAAAGCGTAGCCATGATCCATGTGGCCGATATCAATAAGGTCACCGGCTATGTGCGGGGCGGCTGCAGCCCGGTGGGTATGAAAAAGCAGTACACCACCGTGTTTGATGAAAGCGTGCTGGCTCAAGAAAAGGTCTATGTCTCCGGTGGCCGCATTGGTACGCAGGTGTGCTGCGCACCCGCCGACCTCATCCGGGCAGCAAGGGCAGCAACAGCGAAGATCATCTTCTAAGGTAAAACGCCCTTACTGCCAACGCAATGACGGAGAGGCTGTACAGAGCGGGGCCTGTCCCAGTGAGATAAAACTTACTTTATTATATTTTCTAAAAAAGTCATACTTAAAAAGAAATACGGTGTCGAAACTGCACAAAACTTTTGAAAGTTTTTTGACGCGGGAGAACACAAGGGAGAAATTGCCCCAAGGGCCTTTGCAAAGTGGAATTTTTGCCGTAAACTGTATGTAGTACAGGGACGGTACCCCGGCGGATGCCGGGTGCCGCCTGAAAAAGCGCAGAGCAAAAGGGGAACTTCAAAGATGAAGATGCTGTCGGGCTTCACAGAACAGAACACCATTCGTGCTGTTCAGGGGCATCGTGCAGCTTTGTGCAAAGCGCTGGGAGAGCATACGCAGAAATAAAGGCCGTGGTGCAGGTGTACCACAGCTTTTTTTTGTTTTGCAGACGGAGAAAGAGAGGTTCGGATATGATTCGGAAAGTTGCAGTGATCATGGGCTCGGACAGTGATTGGCCGGTGGTAAAGGGGGCCTGTGCCCAGCTGAAGGCGCTGGACATCCCCTTTGAGGCACACATCCTTTCGGCCCACCGCACCCCTGCCGAGGCCGCGGATTTTGCCAAAAATGCCCGGGCCAATGGCTTTGGTGTGATCCTGTGCGCGGCGGGCATGGCGGCCCATCTGGCCGGTGCCTTTGCCGCCAACACCACCCTGCCTGTCATCGGTATCCCGATGAAGGGCGGCGCGATGGACGGTCTGGACGCGCTGCTGGCCACGGTCCAGATGCCCAGCGGCATCCCGGTGGCTACCGTGGCCCTGAACGGGGCCAAGAACGCCGCCTGGCTGGCTGCCGAGATCCTGGCTCTGAGCGATGACACACTGGCCGGGAAGCTGGAGGCCGAGCGGGTGAGCATGGCACAGCAGATTGCAGCCAAGGAAGAAAAGCTGCAGAACGAACTGAAAGAGTTGTAAGGAGAACCAATGTCTGATTTTGCATATCCGCTGCACGAGGAATGCGGCGTTTTTGGCATTTACGACCGGGCGGGCACCGAGGACGTGGCTGCTGCCGCCTATTCTGCCCTGTATGCACTGCAACACCGCGGGCAGGAGAGCTGCGGCATTGCGGTCAACGATGACGGTGTCATCCAGGGCCACCGCGACCTCGGCCTGGTGAACGAGGTGTTCACCCCTGCCGTGCTGGGCAGTCTTTCCACCCCCACGGCCCACATGGCAACGGGTCATGTCCGCTATGCCACGGCCGGCAGCCGGGTGCGGGCCAACGCCCAGCCCATGATCGTCCGGCATGGCCGGGGCACCATGGCCCTCTGCCACAACGGCAACCTGACCAATGCCCTGGAGCTGCGCCGTCAGCTGGAGAACGAGGGTGCCATCTTCCACGGCTCCTCCGATACCGAGGTCATCTGCTACCTCATCACCCGCAACCGCCTGCGGATGGGCAGCATTGAGACTGCCATCAGCAAGACGATGGATGTGCTGGAGGGTGCATACAGTCTGGTGATCATGTCCGCCACCAAGCTCATTGCGGTCCGGGACCCCCGGGGTTACCGCCCCCTGTGCATCGGCACCCTGCCCGGCGGCGGCTACGTCTTTGCCAGCGAGAGCTGTGCGCTGGATGCTGCGGGCGCGACCCTGCTGCGGGACGTGGAGCCCGGCGAGATCGTCATTGCCGACACCAAGACCGGTGAGCTGCGGAGCATCAAGGATCACTGCGGCCGCCCGGACACCCAGATGTGCGTGTTCGAGTTCATCTATTTCTCCCGCCCGGACAGCATCATCGAGGGCAGCTCGGTGCACGAGGCCCGCAAGCAGGCAGGCCGGTTCCTGGCACAGGAGCACCCTGTGGAGGCCGATGTGGTCATCGGCGTGCCGGATTCCGGTCTGGATGCGGCGCTCGGCTACTCGCAGGAGAGCGGCATCCCCTACGGCATCGGCTTCATCAAAAATAAATACATCGGCCGCACCTTTATCCAGGGCAGCCAGAAGCAGCGCGAAAACAGCGTGCGCATCAAGCTGAACGTGGTGTCCAGCACCGTCAAGGGCAAGCGGGTGGTGCTGGTGGATGACTCCATCGTGCGCGGCACCACCTCCGCCCGCATCATCAAGCTGCTGCGGGATGCCGGTGCAAAGGAAGTCCACTTCCGGGTCTCGGCCCCCCCGTTCAAATACCCCTGCTACTTCGGCACCGACATCCCCGACCAGAAGCTGCTGGTGGCCACGGGCCGCAATGTGGAGCAGATCAATGAGATCATCGGGGCCGATACCCTGGGCTACCTGTCCACCGAGCATGTGGTGCAGCTGGCCAAGAACGCAAAATGCGGTTTCTGCACCGCCTGCTTCACCGGCGAGTATGCCGTGAAGCCGGAGGAGGTGCTTTCCACCGATATCCATGAACGCCACCTGAACGACCGTCCCAAAAACGAGAAAAAGTTAGGAGAGTAAGAAGATGGAAAAGAGCTATTCTGAGAGTTACGCAGCTGCCGGTGTGGATATCACCGCCGGTTACCGCTCCGTTGAGCTGATGAAGCAGTATGTTGCCCGCACCATGAACGAGCACTGCATTGGTGGTCTGGGCGGCTTTGGCGGCCTGTTTGAGCTGGACTGCACCGGCTACAAGCACCCTGTTCTGATCTCCGGCACGGACGGCGTGGGCACCAAGCTGAAGATCGCCATGATCATGGACAAGCACGATACCATTGGCATCGACTGCGTTGCCATGTGTGTCAACGATGTGATCTGCGCCGGTGCAAAGCCGCTGGTGTTCCTGGATTACATCGCCTGCGGCCGCAACATCCCTGAGAAGATCGCCGAGATCGTCAAGGGCGTGGCCGAGGGCTGCGTGCAGGCTGATTGCTCTCTGGTGGGCGGTGAGACTGCCGAGCACCCGGGCATGATGCCGGAGGATGAGTATGATCTGGCCGGTTTCACCGTGGGCGTTGTGGACAAGGAAAAGATCCTGAACAACGAGACCATGCAGGCTGGCGATGTCATCCTCGCTCTGCCCTCCACCGGTGTTCATTCCAACGGTTTCTCGCTGGTGCGCAAGATCTTTGATATTGACAACGATCCCGATGTTCTGCACACCACCCCCGCCGAGCTGGGCGGCAAGACCCTGGGCGATGCCCTGCTGGCTCCCACCAGGATCTACGTCAAGCCGGTGCTGAAGGTGCTGGAAGAGGTGGATGTCAAGGGCATCTCCCACATCACCGGCGGCGGCTTCTATGAGAACATCCCCCGCAGCCTGAAAAAGGGCTGCTGCGCCCGCATCAAGAAGGAAGATGTCCGCATTCCTGCCCTCTTCCACCTGATGCAGGAGACCGGCCACATCTCCGAGCACGACATGTTCAATACCTTCAACATGGGCGTGGGCATGGTGCTCACCGTTCCTGCCGCACAGGCTGACAAGGCGCTGGAGATCCTCCACGCCAACGGCGAGCCCGAGGCTTACAAGCTGGGTGTCATCGCTGAAGGGGACGGTGTGGAACTGTGCTGAACGTAGCTGTGTTGGTTTCCGGCGGCGGCACCAATCTGCAGGCCCTGCTGGACAGCGAAGCCCGGGGCGAGAACCCCAACGGGAAGATCACGCTGGTCGTGGCCTCCAAGCCCGGTGTCTACGCGCTGGAGCGGGCCGCAAAGGCCGGTGTGGAGGGTGTTGTGGTCCGCCGCAAGGACTACGCCACCAGTGAGGCCTTTGATGCGGCCCTGCTGGAAACGCTGAAAAGCCACAACATCGATCTGGTGGTGCTGGCCGGGTTCCTTTCCGTGCTGGGCCCCAGTGTCATTGAAGCCTATCCCCGCCGCATCCTGAATGTTCACCCGGCGCTCATCCCGTCCTTCTGCGGGCCCGGCATGTACGGCCTGCGCCCCCATCAGGCCGCTCTGGCCCGGGGCTGCAAGGTGACCGGTGCCACCGTGCACTTTGTCAACGAAGAGTGCGACGGCGGCCCCATCCTGCTGCAGAAGGCAGTGGAGATCCTGCCCGGCGACACCCCCGAGGTGCTGCAGAAGCGGGTGATGGAACAGGCCGAGTGGAAGCTGCTGCCCAAGGCAGTTGCCATGGTGTGCAGCGGCGAGATCGAGTAAAAACTCCTTCCGTCACGCCTGACGGTGTGCCACCTCCCTCAAGGAGGGAGGCTTGAGGCTCCCTCTCCGAGGGGGCTGTCGCCGCAGGCGACTGGGGGAGTTCCGTAATAGGAGAATTTGACATGGAAAAGATCAACCTGAACGATTATCTGGCCTCCAACGAGTACCCCGGCCGCGGCATTGCAGTGGCAATGGCCCCCGATGGCCGTCAGATGTTCATCGGCTACTTTATCATGGGCCGCAGTGAGAACAGCCGCAACCGCGTGTTCGACCCCGTGCCCGAGCGCGGCGGCATCTGCACCATGGCTGCAGACCCCGATAAGCTGGAGGACCCCAGCCTTATCATCTATAACCCCGTGCTGACCCTGGGCAAGACCCACATCGTGACCAACGGCGACCAGACCGATACCATTTTTGACCTGATGAGTCAGGGCAAGAGCTTTGCCGATGCCCTGCGCACCCGCACCTTTGAGCCGGACGGCCCCAACTACACCCCCCGCATCTCCGCTGTGGTGTACGCTGATGGCAGCTACCAGATGAGCATCCTGAAATCTGCCGACGGCAACGGCGACAGCGTCCAGCGCTATTTCTTTGATTACCCCCAGCCTGTGGCCGGTGAGGGACATTTCATCAGCACCTACAAGCACAACGGAAACCCCATCCCCAGCTTTGAGGGCGAACCCCTGCGCTTTGCCTGCCCCCGCACCATCGGCGATTTTGCCCATGGTCTGTGGCAGAACCTGAACCCCGACAACAAGGTCAGCCTGTTTGCCCGCGTCATCGACCTGGACAGCGGTGAGACCGGCGATATGATCTTCAACAAATACGATGCTGTCAACAGCGATCTGGACGACCCCGAGGAGCCTGAACTGCTGCCCGAGGAGCTGGAGCTGCTGGCAAAACTCGATGCCGAAGCGGAATAACGAAGACTTAAGGAGGATGCATCAATGAACGAACTCGCACTGAAGTACGGCTGCAACCCCAACCAGAAGCCCAGCCGCATCTATATGGAAGATGGCTCCGACCTGCCCGTGACTGTGCTGAACGGCAAGCCCGGCTACATCAATTTTCTGGATGCCCTCAACTCCATCCAGCTGGTCAAGGAGCTGAAGGCGGCCTGCGGCCTGCCCGCCGCCGCTTCCTTCAAGCATGTGTCCCCGGCGGGTGCCGCCCTGGGCCTGCCCCTGACCGATGTGGAGCGCAGGATGTACCACATTGCTCCGGACTTTGAGCTCTCTCCGCTGGCCTGCGCTTACGCCCGTGCCCGCGGTGCTGACCGCATGTCCTCCTTTGGCGACTGGATCGCCCTCTCCGATGTCTGCGATGTGCCCACCGCAAAGCTCATCCAGCATGAGGTCTCTGACGGCATCATTGCCCCCGGTTATGAGCCGGAGGCTCTGACCATTCTGGCCGGTAAGAAAAAGGGCAACTACAATGTGGTGGCCATTGACCCCGACTACAAGCCCGCCCCTGTGGAACACAAGCAGGTGTACGGCATCACCTTTGAGCAGGGCCGCAACGAGCTGACCATCAACGCCGACACCATGCTGACCAACTGGGTCACCGAGAACAAGAGCGTGACCGAGGAGCAGAAGCGGGACCTGATCATTGCCCTCATCACCCTGAAATACACCCAGTCCAACAGTGTCTGCTACACCGCAGGCGGCCAGACCATCGGCGTGGGTGCCGGCCAGCAGAGCCGCATCCACTGCACCCGTCTGGCAGGTCAGAAGGCCGACAACTGGCAGCTGCGCCACATGGACAAGGTGCTGAACCTGCCCTTCCGTGACGATATCGCCAAGCCCAACCGCGACAATGCCATTGATGTGTATATCGGTGACACCCCCGAGGATGTCATCGGCGACGATGTCTGGGCCGAGACCTTCACCGAGCAGCCCGCACCCCTGACCGCTGAGGAAAAGAAAGAGTACCTGAGCCATGTTACCGGTGTCTGCCTGGGTTCCGATGCCTTCTTCCCCTTTGGCGACAACATCGAGCGTGCCCGCCGCTCCGGCGTGACCGCCATTGTCCAGCCCGGCGGCTCTATCCGCGACCAGCAGGTCATTGACACCTGCAATAAGTACGGCATTGCCATGGCGTTCTGCGGCATCCGGCTGTTCCATCACTAAAAGGAAAACTGGTTCGCCCTCTCAGTCAAAGCCTGTCGGCTTTGCCAGCTCCCCCAAAGGGGGAGCCTTTGGCAGCATCCCGTTAGTAGCTGCTGGTGTTAGTGCCAGTCTTGGCTCTCCCTTTGGGAGAGCTGGCGCGAAGCGCCTGAGAGGGTGAGGACGCTGACAGAGAAGCAGAAACGAATATTTTAGGAGATGTTAAAATGGCTAAAAAAATCTTAGTGGTCGGCGGCGGCGGCCGCGAGCACGCCATCATCAAGGCACTGAAGAAGAGCCCGGACTGCGGCGAGATCTGGTGCGCTCCGGGCAACGGAGGCATCAGCTACGATGCCAAATGCAAGAACATCAAGGCTACGGACGTAGAGACCATGGTGGCCTTTGCCGCTGAGGAAAAGTTTGATTATGTGGTCGTGGCGCAGGATGACCCGCTGGCGCTGGGCATGGTGGACGCACTGGCTGCAGTGGGCATCCCTGCCTTTGGCCCGGACAAGGCCGCTGCCCGCATCGAGGCCTCCAAGGTGTTCTCTAAGGACCTGATGAAGAAATACGGCATCCCCACCGCAGATTATGCCACCTTTGATGACCCCGCCAAGGTCATGGATTACATCAAGGCAAAGGGCAAGTACCCCGTGGTCATCAAGGCCGATGGACTGGCACTGGGCAAGGGCGTGCTGATCTGCGAGAACGAGGAACAGGCCGCCGACGGCGTGAAGGAGATCATGCTGGACAAAAAGTTCGGCGCTTCCGGCAACCATGTGGTGGTGGAAGAGTTCCTCACCGGCCCCGAGGTCAGTGTGCTGAGCTTTACCGACGGCAAGGTGGTCAAGCCCATGGTGTCCAGCATGGATCACAAGCGTGCCAACGACCACGACACCGGCCTGAACACCGGCGGCATGGGCACCGTGGCCCCCAACCCCTACTACACCCCGGCCATTGCTGCCGAGTGCATGGAAAAGATCTTCCTGCCCACCATTCAGGCCATGAACGCCGAGGGCTGCCCCTTCAAGGGCTGCCTGTACTTCGGTTTGATGCTCACCCCGGACGGCCCCAAGGTCATCGAGTACAACTGCCGCTTCGGCGATCCCGAGACCCAGGTGGTGCTGCCTCTGCTGGAGAGTGACCTGCTGAAGATCATGGCTGCCTGCACCGAGGGCACGCTGGCCGATACCGAGGTCAAATTCTCCGAGGGCGCGGCCTGCTGTGTTATTCTGGCCTCCGGCGGCTACCCGGTATCCTATGAAAAGGGCAAGCCCATTTCCGGCCTGACCAACGGCCAGCTGGAAGGGGAGAGCAGCATCACGGTCTACCACTCCGGCACGGCACTGCGTGAGGACGGCACGCTGGTCACCAACGGCGGCCGCGTGCTGGGCGTGACTGCAACTGCGCCCCGCCTGACCGCCGCCATCACGCAGGCATATGCCGCCGCTGAGAAAATCAGCTTTGAAAAGCTGCACAAGCGCACGGATATTGGTATGAGAGCGCTGAAAGCAATCGCTGAACAATAAAAAAAGAGGGGGATTCACCCATGGTCTATCGTATTTATGTAGAAAAGAAGCCCGGCTTTGACGTGGAAGCCCAGGGCCTGAAAAATGAGCTGGTGAGCCTGCTGGGCATCCAGTCCCTGAGCGGCCTGCGCCTGCTGAACCGCTATGACGTGGAGGGCATCGACGAGGCACTGTTCAACCAGTGCGCTACCACCGTGTTCAGTGAGCCGCCGGTGGACAACACCTATGCGGAGCTGCCTGAATTCGAGGGCATTTCCTTTGCTGTGGAGTACCTGCCCGGCCAGTTCGACCAGCGCGCCGATTCTGCCGCCGAGTGCATCCAGCTCATCAGCCAGGGCGAGCGCCCGTTGGTCCGCTCTGCCCGTGTCTACCTGCTGGAGGGTTCCCTGACCGAGGAGCAGGTGGCAGAGATCAAGAAGTATGTTATCAACCCGGTGGAGGCCCGCGAGGCTTCGCTGGAGACCAAAGCTACCCTGAAGATGGAGTATCCCGTGCCCACCGCTGTGGCCACGCTGGAGGGGTTCAACGAGCTGGACGAAGAGGGCCTGAAGAAGTTCATCGACGAAAAGGGCCTGGCCATGGATCTGGGCGATATCAAGTTCTGCCAGGAGTACTTCCGCTCTGAGCACCGCGATCCCACCATCACCGAGATCAAGATGATCGACACCTACTGGTCCGATCACTGCCGCCACACCACCTTCGGCACCATTCTGGATGATGTCCAGATCGACGATGCCGTGGTGCAGGCAGCGTTTGACCGCTACATGGCCATGCGCGCCGATCTGGGCCGTGAGGAGAAGCCCCGCTGCATGATGGATCTTGCCACCATCGGTGCCAAGGAGCTGAAGAAGCAGGGCATCCTCAAGAATCTGGACGAATCCGAGGAGATCAACGCCTGCACCGTCAAGATCAAGTGCGATGTGAACGGCAAGGATGAGGACTGGCTCTTCCTCTTTAAGAACGAGACCCACAACCACCCCACCGAAATCGAGCCCTTCGGCGGTGCGGCCACCTGCATCGGCGGTGCCATCCGTGACCCGCTGTCCGGCCGCAGCTATGTCTATCAGGCCATGCGTGTGACCGGCGCAGGCGACCCGCTCAAGCCTGTCAGCGAGACCCTGCCCGGCAAGCTGCCCCAGCGCAAGCTGGTGACCACTGCCGCTGCCGGTTACTCCTCCTACGGCAACCAGATCGGCCTTGCCACCGGCCAGGTGGATGAGATCTACCACCCCGGCTATGTGGCAAAGAGAATGGAGATCGGCGCTGTGGTGGGTGCGACTCCCGCTTCTCATGTCCGCCGCGAGTGCCCCGCCCCCGGGGATGTCATCGTCCTGCTGGGCGGCCGCACCGGCCGCGACGGCATCGGCGGTGCCACTGGCTCCTCCAAGGCCCACAATCTGGGCAGCCTGGACCACTGCGGTGCCGAGGTGCAGAAGGGCAATGCGCCCATCGAGCGCAAGCTCCAGCGCCTGTTCCGCCGTGAGGATGCCTGCAAGATGATCAAGCGCTGCAACGACTTTGGTGCGGGCGGCGTTTCCGTTGCCATCGGCGAGCTGGCCGACGGCCTGTATATCGACCTGAACAAGGTCACCAAGAAGTATGACGGCCTGGACGGCACCGAGCTGGCCATCAGCGAGAGCCAGGAGCGCATGGCTGTGGCCCTTGCCCCCGAGGATGTGGACAAGTTCATCGCCATTGCCACCGAGGAAAACCTTGAGGCGACCCCCGTGGCAAAGGTCACCGAGGAAAAGCGCCTGAACATGGTGTGGAACGGTGTGTCCATCGTCAACATCAGCCGTGAGTTCCTGAACTCCAACGGTGCGGAGAAGCACCAGAACGTCCATGTGGAGCAGGGTACCGTCTGGCAGCCCCAGTGGGCCGGCATCACCTTCAGCCAGAAGATGAAGAACATGGTGGGCGACCTGAACATCTGCAGCAAGAAGGGCCTTTCTGAGCGGTTCGACAGCACCATTGGTGCCGCCACCGTCCTGATGCCCTTTGGCGGTGCTTACCAGCTGACCCCCCAGAACGCCATGGTGGCAAAGCTGCCCGTGGATGGCGAGACCAACACCTGCTCCGGCATGGCCTGGGGCTACAACCCCTACCTGATGAGCGCCAACCAGTATATCGGCGCACGGATGGCCGTGGTGGACAGTGTCACCAAACTGGTGGCCTCCGGCTTCCGCTATGAGGATGCCTACCTGACCTTCCAGGAGTACTTTGAGCGCCTGGGCACCAAGCCCGAGCGCTGGGGCAAGCCGCTGGCCGCCCTGCTGGGTGCTCTGGATGCCCAGATGGGTCTGGGCATTGCCTCCATCGGCGGCAAGGACAGCATGTCCGGTTCCTTCGAGCAGCTGGATGTGCCCCCCACGCTGGTCTCCTTTGCCACTGCCATCGGCAAGGCCAGCAAGGTGGTCTCCACCGAGTTCAAGAAGCCCGAGAGCACTGTTGTCCTGATCCGGCCCATTCTGGACCCCGAGACCGGCTGCCCCAACTTCTTCTCCCTGAAGGCAAACTACAAGATCGTGGAGCAGATGATCGAAGAGGGCATGGTGGCATCTGCCTGCGCCGTGGGCTACGGCGGCATTGCCGAGGCCCTGTTCAAGATGGGCCTGGGCAACCGCATCGGCTTCAAGATGCGCGCTGATATGCCCACCCACCGGATGTTCGAGCCCATGTACGGCTCCATCGTGCTGGAAATGGTCTCTGATTCCCCCGCAGGTGAGCTGCTGGGCGAGACCACCAAGGAGTATACCTTTGAAAGCTGCGGTGAGACGCTGGATATGGCTGAGCTGCAGGAGATCTGGGAGAGCAAGCTGGAGCCTGTGTACCCCTACCGCAAGGCAGGCCCCACTGTGGAAAAGATCAACGGCAAGCTGAACGCCCCCGCTGCCCCCAAGATCGGTGTGGCAAAGCCCAAGGTGATCATCCCCGTGTTCCCCGGCACCAACTGCGAGTACGACACCGCCAAGGCCTTTGCCCGCGCCGGTGCCGACCCCGAAATTCTGGTGGTGCGCAACCTGACCCCCGCCGACGTCGCCGAGAGCTGCGAGGCGCTGGTCAAGGCCATTGACGCAAGCCAGATCGTCATGCTGCCCGGCGGCTTCTCCGGCGGCGACGAGCCGGACGGCAGCGCCAAGTTCATCGCCTCCTTCTTCCGCAGCCCTGCGGTCACCGAGGCGGTCCGCGACCTGCTGCAGCACCGCGACGGCCTGATGCTGGGCATCTGCAACGGCTTCCAGGCCCTGATCAAGCTGGGTCTGGTGCCCTACGGCGATATCCGCCCCATCACGGCCTATGACCCGACCCTGACCTTCAACACCATCGGCCGCCACCAGAGCATGCTGGTGCGCACCCGCGTTGCATCCACCGGCAGCCCCTGGCTGTCCCACTGCGATGCAGGCAGCGAGTACGAGATCGCCATCAGCCACGGCGAGGGCCGATTTGTGGCACCCCAGAACGTGCTGGATCAGCTGGTTGCCAACGGCCAGGTGGCTACCCAGTATGTTGATCTGGAGGGCGAGCCCACCATGGATCAGCGCTACAACCCCAACGGCTCTCTGCTGGCCATTGAGGGCATCACCAGCCCGGACGGCCGCGTGTTCGGCAAGATGGGCCATTCGGAGCGCAGCGGCGAGTACCTGTACAAGAATGTCACCGGCGATAAATATCAGCCGATCTTTGAGGGCGGCGTAGACTATTTCAAGGTTTGATGGTAGAATAGAGAAAAAAAGCCCTCTTCGGCAGCGCTTGAGCGCTGCCACCTCTCCCGAAAGGGAGAGGCTATGGCGGCTCTGAGGCAGGAGGCTGCAAATTTGCAGCCGTTTACCTGTAAGATGCGTTGGCTCCCCCTTTGGGGGAGCTGGCGAGCGAATGCGAGTCTGAGAGGGCTCTTTTCAGGAGGAAACAACCAATGTCACAGCATGATCGTTATATCAGCCCCTTCTCTACCCGTTATTCTTCCGACGAGATGCAGTACATCTTCTCGGATGATAACAAGTTCCGCACCTGGCGCCGCCTGTGGGTGGCGCTGGCCCGGGCCGAGATGGAGCAGGGCCTGACCAATATCACCCCCGAAATGGTGGCCGAGCTGGAAGCCCATGTGGACGACATCAACTACGAGGTCGCCATTGCGCGCGAGAAGCTGGTGCGCCATGATGTGATGAGCCACGTTTACGCCTACGGCCAGCAGTGCCCCAAGGCAGCAGGCATCATCCATCTGGGTGCCACCAGCTGCTATGTGGGCGATAACACCGATATCATCGTGATGCGGCAGGGCCTGGAGCTTATTCGCAAAAAGCTGATCGGTGTGCTGGCAAAGCTCTCCCGCTTTGCTGAGGAGTACAAGGACATGCCCTGCATGGCCTATACCCACTGCCAGCCTGCACAGCCCACCACCGTGGGCAAGCGTGCCACCCTGTGGGCCAACGAGCTGGTGATGGATCTTGCCGAGATCGACCACCGCCTTGCCACCCTGCAGCTGCGCGGGGTCAAGGGCACCACCGGCACCCAGGCTTCCTTTATGGAGCTGTTCAAGGGCGATGCAGACAAGATCCGCGCTGTGGATGCTTCCATTGCCAAGGAGATGGGCTTTGCCCCGGATGCTGTGATCCCCGTGTCCGGCCAGACCTACAGCCGCAAGGTGGATGCCTTTATCCTGAACGCTCTGGCAGGCATTGCCCAGAGCTGCATGAAGTTTGCCACCGACCTGCGCCTGCTGGCCAATTTCAAGGAGATGGAAGAACCTTTTGAGAAGAACCAGATCGGTTCCTCCGCCATGCCTTACAAACGCAACCCCATGCGGTGTGAGCGCATCTGTGCCCTGAGCCGCTACCTGATGGTGGATGTGCTGAACCCCAGCTTCACCACCGGCACCCAGTGGTTTGAGCGCACTCTGGATGACAGCGCCAACAAGCGTGTTGCCATGGCCGAGGGCTTCCTGGCTGCCGATGCCATCCTGAACATCATGCTCAATGTCACCGACGGCATCGTGGTCTACCCCAAAGTGGTGCGCAGCCGCCTGATGGCAGAGCTGCCCTTCATGGCCAGCGAGAACATTATGATGCAGGCTGTGGAAAAGGGCGGCAACCGTCAGGAGCTCCACGAGCGTCTGCGCCAGCACGCCATTGCCGCTGGCAAGCAGGTCAAGGAAGAGGGCCTGCCCAACGATATGGTGGACCGCGTTGCCGCTGACCCCGCCTTTGGCCTGACCAAGGAGGAGATCGTGGCCGGTCTGGTGCCCGAAAACTTTGTGGGCCGTGCACCCCAGCAGGTGGAGGAGTTCATTGCAAATGTGCTCCAGCCCATCTTTGATGCCAACCCCGATGCTGTGGAACAGCACGCTTCTCTGAGCGTTTAAGGGTGTGGCCCGGCAGCTTTCTCCTCGGACACGGCTCGGGCCATTCCATCGCCCGCCCTACTGCCTGCGGCAGCAGGGTCCCACCCCAGCGGACGGTCCTCGGAGAAACTCCCGGTCCACTGAACGGCAAAATCTATCGCTGCGCTCCGCCTTTGGGCAGGGCGCAGCTTTGCTATAACCGGAAAAGGAGAACCTATGCGACTAGACAAATATCTGGCCGAGACGGCGCAATGCACCCGGAGCGAGGCAAAGACCCTGCTGAGCAGGGGACGGGTGACGGTGAACGGCGCGGTGTGCAAAAAGGGGGACACCCAGCTCAGGGAAGGGGACAGCGTGGCGGTGGACGGTGCGCCGCTTGCTTACCAGCAGTTCGTCTACCTGATGCTCAACAAGCCTGAGGGCGTGGTGAGCGCTTCCACCGACAAGCGGGATACCACCGTGGTGGATCTGATCGGGGATGCCTACCCCCGGCGGGAGCTGTTCCCGGCCGGCCGGCTGGACAAGACCAGCACCGGCTTTGTTCTGCTGACGGATGACGGCGGCTTCGCCCACGAGATCCTTGCCCCGAAGCGCCACGTCTCCAAGACCTACACGGTGGTCATTGACACACCGCTGACCGAGGAGATGCGCAGGGGCTTTGCCGAGGGCGTGACGCTGGCGGATGGCACCGCCCTCTCCCCGGCAGAGGTGGAAGCCCTGACTCCGGACGGCCTGACCGTGAAAGTCAGGCTCAGGCAGGGGGTGTACCACCAGATCAAGCGGATGTTCGGTGTGTACGGCGCGGGCGTGAATGCCCTGCACCGGGATGCCATCGGCGGGCTTGCGCTGGACCCGGCCCTTGCACCGGGGCAGTGGCGGGAGCTTTCTGCGGAGGAAGTGACAGCAATTACCACCGGAGCCTGACTGCTTTTCACCTGATTTTCAAAAAAACATCACATTTTGCCGGTAAAATATTCACAAGAACCACGCAAAACAGTGCTTTTTGGGCCTGAAAATACCCCTGAAAGATAATTTCACCAAGAAAGTCAAAAATATTTTGGTGAAATATGTTGCAAAAGTAAATTCTTTTGTGTAAAATAGATAATGTAAAGCGGCGAAATTGTTAAAAACGACAATCTCGCCCCTGCGGCTTGCACAAAAGAGGAAAAGGGGTATCCATTTATGGCCAATAGAGTATTCCAGAGCGTGATCTACCAGATGAAAGATGCCATCGATCGTGTGGTCGGTGTGGTGGATGAGACCGGCGCTGTGATCTCCTGCTCGGAGCTGAACCTGATCGGAGAGGTGCGCGAGGGCTTTATGGCAGAGCGCCTGACGGCCGGTGACCGCTTTGTGCGGGATGGCTACACCTATCAGCAGTTCTCCAGCGCAAAGCATAACGACTATGCCGTGTTTGTGGAAGGCGCGGACGAGACTGCGGGCCAGTTTGCGGCCCTGCTCTCCATCAGCCTGCAGAGCATCAAGCAGTACCACGATGAAAAGTTCGACAAAGCCAACTTCATCAAGAACGTGGTGCTGGACAACATCCTGCCCGGCGATATCTACGCCAAGGCCCGTGAGCTGCACTTTGCCACCGATGTTTCCCGCGTGGTGTTCATTGTGCGCGTGACCTCCGGCGGCGACATCTCCGCTTACGATGTGGTCAGCAGCCTGTTCCCGGACAAGCAGAAGGACTTTGTGTTCAATATCAGCGAGACCGACACCGTGCTGGTCAAGGAGATCCGCAAGGGCATCGACCGCACCGATATGGAGAAGCTGGCTGCCAGCATCGTGGACACCCTGTCCGGCGAGCATTACATCAAGGCTGTGGTCGGCATCGGCACCCCCATCTCCAACGTGAAGGATCTGGCTACCTCCTTCAAGGAAGCACAGATCGCCATGGAGGTCAGCAAGGTGTTCGACACCGAGAAGCAGATCATCCGCTACGACAACCTTGGCATTGCCCGCCTGATCTACCAGCTGCCCACCACTGTCTGCGAGATGTTCCTGCGCGAGGTGTTCAAGCAGGGCAGCATCGAGAGCCTGGATCAGGAGACCCTGTTCACCATCCAGCGCTTCTTTGAGAACAACCTGAATGTGTCTGAGACCAGCCGCGGCCTGTTTGTCCACCGCAACACGCTGGTGTATCGTCTGGAAAAGATCAAAAAACTGACCGGTCTGGATCTGCGTGAGTTCGACGATGCCATCGTCTTTAAGGTGGCGTTGATGGTCAAGAAGTACCTGTCCAACAACCCGGCCAAATATTAAGCAAACGCTTGCGGCGCAAAGCCGTCGGCGCAGAACCGGCCGCTCGAAACCGATGCTGGCCGGTTCTTTTTGGTTTGGAGAAAATTATTGGGAGCGAAAAATGCATGATAGATTTTGAACACGTTTCAAAGCAGTACAAGCACAACGCAAAGCCTGCCCTGGAGGATGTCAACTTCCATGTGGATGACGGCGAGTTTGTTTTTCTGCTGGGTCACTCGGGCGCGGGCAAATCCACCCTGCTCAAGCTGATCCTGCGCGAGGAGACCCCCACCGAGGGCCGCGTGCTGGTGAATGGGCAGGATGTTGCCCGCCTGCGCCGCCGCAAGATCCCCTACCTGCGCCGTCAGATGGGCATCATCTTTCAGGATTTCCGGCTCATCCCCACCATGACCGTTTACGAGAACATTGCCTTTGCCATGCATGTTACCAACATCGGGCACAAGCAGATCAAGGAGCGCGTGAATTACATGCTGGAGCTTGTCCACCTGGAGGACAAGGCAAAGGTCTACCCCGACCTGCTCTCCGGCGGTGAGCAGCAGCGTGTGGCTGTGGCCCGCGCACTGGCCCACGCCCCCAAGCTGGTGATTGCGGACGAGCCCACCGGCAACATCGACCCCGAACTGAGCCTTGAGATGATGGAGCTGTTGGAGCGTGTCAGCGAGATGGGCATCACTGTGCTGGTGGTTACCCATGAGCACGAGCTGGTCCGTCACTTTGACCGCCGCGTGGTCACCTTGTCCGGCGGACACATCATCTCGGATGTGCCCACGGGCTCCATGATCCCCCACCCGCCCGTAGACCCGAAGGAACTGGAAATGGAGGTGTCGCTGGTATGATGAAGCCTTCTACGTTCGGTTTCCTTGTGGTGCGCGGCGTGCGCAACCTGGGCAAGCACTGGGCCATGACCATTGCCTGCATCGCCTCCCTGAGCGTCTGTATGACCCTGAACACCTTTGCCACGCTGGCGGAAGTCAATGTGGACAGCATGGTGAACTATCTGGGCCAGCAGAACGAAATGGTGGTCTATGTGGACCCCGAAGCCGACGATGCCACCATCCAGTCGGTAGGGGAGCGCATCACTGCCACCCCGGGCGTGAGCCGGGTGCAGTACATGTCCAAGGAGGACGTGCTCAACCAGTACCGTGGGTACATGGCGGATTACGCCGTTCTGCTGGACGAATTTGAGAATGATAACCCCTTCAAGGCCAACTACCGTGTCTCTCTGGCGGATCTGAGCCAGATGCAGGCCATGAGCCAGAACTTCCAGAGCATTCCGGGCGTGTACAGCGTTACCGCCCCCATTGAGATGACCCAGACCTTTGTGGAGGTCCAGCAGGCCGTGACCAAGGTGGGCCAGATCGTGATCCTGGTGTTGATGGCGGTCAGCATCATCACGGTGGGCAGCACCATCCGCCTGAGCGTTTTTGCCCGCCGCCGTGAGATCGAGATCATGAAGTATGTGGGCGCGACCAACCACCTTGTCACCCTGCCCTTTTTTGTGGAGGGCCTGACCATGGGTCTGATCTCTGGTGCCATCACCTCGGTAGCCGGTATCTTCGGCTATGCCTACATCGTGCAGGCCTCCAGCACGCTGGGCGGGTTGTGGCAGCTGCTCATGGGCACCGCCATGGTGCCTGTGGATGCCGTCTGGCCCACCATCCTGACGTACAGTCTGGCCGGTGGTGCGCTGGTGGGTGCGCTGGGCAGCATGTTCTCCATCCGCAAGCATCTGAATGTGTAAGCGAAAGGAGCCTTCTCTGTGAAACAAGCAAAACACTCTGCGGGCTTCCGCCTGCACCTCATGTATATCCCCACCCACGCAAAACCCGCCCCCGGGCACAGCCGAGCCATGCGCGCCGCCAGCCTGTTTCTGGCAGCGGCCTGCCTGCTGCTGAGCGTTTCGGTCTACCCGGCCACGGCGGCTACCAGCATGTCCAGCCTGCAGAACAAGCTGGATAAGCTCTCTCAGTCCATTGTACAGCACAAAAAGGAACTGTCCAATGCAAAAAAGAAGGAGCAGGCCGCCAAGGCGCTGGAATCGGAGCTGAAGGAAAAGGTCACGGTGGTCCAGAGCCAGATCAGCGTGCTGAAGGGCCAGATCGCCGAGGTGCAGAACAGCATCGGCCTGAAGGAACAGGAGATCGCCGCCAAGGAGCAGCAGATCACCGAAAAAGAAGCGGAGATCGCCGACCAGTGGGGGGATTTCAAGCAGCACATGGCTGCCATGCAGGAGCTGCGGGACGGCGGCAGCGTTGCCATGCTGTCCGCGGTGAACGACCTGTATGAGCTGCTGACCTTCAACGAGGTCATGCAGGACATCTCCATCAAGGACACCGAGATCCTGGACAACATGAAGAACGCCAAGGAAGCGCTGGAAAGCGATAAGCTGACGCTGGAATCCCAGCGCAGTGAGCTGCAAAGCAAAAAGGCAGATCTGGATGCCCAGAACAGCCAGATGCGTGCCAAGCAGAACGAGCTCAACTCCAGCGTGGCCGCCGCCCAGATGAGCGCTGCCGAGGCGCAGCAGGCCCAGAAGGACGCGCAGGCCGCCATTGAATCGGACGAGATGAACTATGAGGCCGTCAAGAAGCAGATCCAGAAGTTGATCGCTGCGGCCGCTGCCTCCAAGCCCACTCTGAGCTTTACCGGTTTCATCTGCCCGCTCAAGAGCTATAGCCGCATTTCCAGTGAGTACGGCTGGCGCAAGAACCCCGTTACGGGGGTCAACAAGCTCCACGCCGGTACCGACTTTGCCGCCCCGGGCGGCACGCCCATCTATGCAGCCGCCAGCGGTTATGTGCAGGTGGCGGGCTGGTCCAGCGGCGGCTACGGCAACTATGTCATCATCTACCACGGCAAAATGTCCGATGGCAACCAGTACAGCACCCTGTACGGCCACATGCGGTCGGTCGCCACCTCGGCGGGCAAGTATGTCCAGCAGGGCGAGATCATCGGTTATGTGGGCAGCACGGGCAACTCTACCGGCAACCACCTCCATCTGGAGGTCTGGAAGGGCGGCTCCAAGGCCAATGCCGTCAACCCCCGTGGTTATATCCCCATGAAATAATCTGCATTGTATCAAAGGAGGCCGTCAGGGCTTATGAAGGAAGAAAAACGCAAGCGCATCCTGCGCGTGGGCTGTCTGATCCTGGCAGGGATCTTTGCACTTTCTATGCTGGGCAGCGTGGTTATGATGCTGCTGGTCTGACAGAGGAGGGAAAAAGATGAACCGTAAGATATCGGTCGGCATGGCGGTCAGCATCGTCATTCTGGCCATGACCGTTACCTTTTCCATCACCATGCTGGTGGCGATGCGCCTGTTTGACAGCACCGTTTCCAGCGTGAAGGAAAAGGAAAGCATGTACAACAAGATCGCTGAGGTGGACCGCTATGTCCGCAGCAACGATTATTATCCCATCGATGAGACCACCCTCTACGACCGCCTGACGGCTGGCTACCTGCTGGGCACCGGCGACAAGTACGCCCGCTATTTCAGCGCCACCGCCTATACGGAGCTGATGAACACCCAGAACGGCACCCTGATCGGCATCGGCGTGGAGCTGGCTGTGGATCAGTCCGGCTATGCCAAGGTCATCAAGGTCTACGATGAATCCCCCGCCAAGGAGGCCGGCATTCAGGTCGGCAACTACATCACCGCTGTGGACGGCACCGATGTCAAGAGCATGAGCAGCGTGGATGCCATCCAGACCCGCCTGCGCGGCGAGAGCGGCACCACCGTCAATGTGACCTGGCTGGACAGCGAGGCCGCCGAGCACACCGCTGACCTGACCCACTCCGGCTACAGCTCCACCACCGTGGATTACCAGATGGTGCAGGGCAATGTGGGCTACATCCGGATCCGCCAGTTTGATTCCACCACCCCCAGCGAGCTGGATTACGCCATCCGCAGCCTGAGCGCCAACGGCGCGGGCAGCCTGGTGTTTGATCTGCGTGATAACGGCGGCGGCCTGCTGGACGATGCCATCCAGTGCATCGACCTGATCGCCCCGGAAGGCACGCTGGCCTTTGCTGAGGACAAGAACGGCACCCAGACCCTGCTGGGCACCAGCACCAGCGAATCCCGGATCAACCTGCCCGTGGTCTGCCTGGTCAACGGCAGCACCGCCAGCGCGGCGGAGCTCTTTGCCAGCAGCCTGCGCACCCTGAATGGTGCCCGTCTGGTGGGCACCACCACGCAGGGCAAGGGCACCATCCAGAGCAGCCCCCAGCGCCTGTCCGATGGCAGTGCCGTGGTGGTCACCGTGGCAAAGCTGGTCTGCGGCGACGGCAGCTGCTTTGACGGCACCGGCCTGACCGTGGATGTGGAGCGGCCCCTGACTGCGGACGAGCAGACCGCATACTATGATTACACTGTGGAGAACGATCCCCAGATCCAGCGTGCCGTGAGCACTGCCCAGCAGATGAGCGGCACCACCACCGTGAGCGGTGTCAACGAAGCGGCTTCCAGTGAGGCTGCCGACAGTGCCGCCGCCGAGAGCGTAGCGGAAGGGGACGCTGAGGCTGCATCTGCCGAGAGCACTCCGGCAGAGACCGCGCCCGCCGAAAGTGAAGCAGCAGGGGAGAGCACTGCATCCAGTAGTCAAGAATAAGAGAACAACCCTCTCCGTCAGCGCTGACGCGCTGCCACCTCTCCCGAAGGGCGAGGTCTTGGCAATTCATGCAAAGTTTGCGGTTTTGTCAAAAGCTCCCCCTTTGGGGGAGCTGGCGAGCGAAGCGAGACTGAGAGGGTTATTTTGGAAAAGAAAGGATAGAGCCATGCCCGAACTGACCGACCTGTCTTATGTGCGCGCCCTGTGCGAAAAATATGATTTTGCCCTCTCCAAGGGCTTTGGCCAGAACTTCATCGTCAACCCCGGCCTGCCCCCCAAGATCGTGGATGCCAGCGGCGTGGACAAGCGCTATGGCGTGCTCGAGATTGGCCCCGGCATCGGCGTGCTGACCCGGGAGCTGGCAAAGCGGGCGGCAAAGGTGGTCTCCATCGAGGTGGACGAGCGCCTGCCGCCCCTGCTGGCCGAGACCATGGCCGGTGTGGATAATTTCAAGCTGGTATTGCAGGATGTGCTCAAGGTGGACCTGAAAGCCCTGATCGCGCAGGAGTTCCCCGGGATGCCGGTGGCGGTCTGCGCCAACCTGCCCTACTATATCACAAGCCCTATTGTGATGAAGCTGCTGGGTGACCGCCTACCCATCGAGAGCCTGACTGTGATGGTGCAGAAGGAAGCAGCCGATCGTCTGGCTGCCGCTCCGGGCACCCGGGCCTCCAGCGCCATCAGCTGTGCGGTGAGCTATTACGCGACCTCTAAGATGATGTTCACCGCCGCCCCGGGCAGCTTTTACCCGGCCCCCAAGGTGACCAGTGCCGTGGTGCGGATGGAGATCCGCCCCACTCCCGCCGTGCAGGTGGAGGACGAGGAAGGCTACTTTGCCCTTGTGCGCGCGGCCTTTGGCCAGCGGCGCAAGACTGCCGCCAATGCCATTGCCAGCGGCCTGGGGATGCCCAAGGATGCCGTGACCGCTGCCATTGAAGCCGCCGGTTTCGATGCCCGCATCCGTCCCGAGGCCCTGACGCTGGAGGATTTTGCAAAGATCCAGAACGCTCTGGCCCGGTGACTTGTTTTAATAATTCGGTTTTCCAAAAGCAGGAGCTCTTCGCAAAGCGTGGAGCGCCTGCTCTTTTAGAATGTAAAGCAGAAAATACGGTGTCTTTTTGACGAGAACAATTCCGGTTGTTTTGTCCGCAGCATTGTCTGTTAAATTTCCTGCACGCTTTACCATGTAAAAGCAAATATATTTCATCGTTTTTGTGCGGCAGACTTTGCTTTTTGAAGAAAAAGCTGTGTGTGTTCCATTGACATCTTTTTATTTCAATGATACAATATATGACGTGTTAAGGTTTTGCGGGAGGAGCACAGGTGCAGACAGAGGGGTCTGTTTCTGCGCTCTTTTGTATTCCCTGGCAATACAGGATTCAAAAACCTCCGCAGAATAGTGGGAAAACAGCAGGACATCCCGCCCTGCACCATGCACTGAAGCACGGAATTATTATAGGGAGGAAAACACAATGAACAACAACTACGAGTCTCATGCAATCAGCCGCCGCAGCTTTCTGAAGGCTTCCGGTGTCGTTGGTGCCGCCGGCATTCTGGCCGCCTGCGGCGGCAACTCTGGCAGCAGCTCCACCGCCGCTTCCTCTGGTGCTACCAGCGCTCCCAACACCACCGGCGCTACCCCGCTGAAGGAGTTCATCTCCTGGGAGAGCACCAACCGTGAGCTGGAGAGCTGGAACATGCTGTACAGCCAGATGGCTTCCGACATGAATGTCACCACCAACCTGTGGGAAGGCCTGCTGAGCTTTGACTGCTACGGCAAGGCTGTGCCTTCCGTGGCCAAGGAGTGGAGCCACAATGAGGACTCTTCCGTTTGGACCTTCAACCTCCGCGACGATGTGGACTGGGTGGATGTCAACGGCGAGGTCAAGGCTCACCTGACCAGCAAGGACTTCCTCGTGGGTCTGGAGTGGGTGCTGAACGCAGCCAAGAACCAGGCCAACAACACCTCCATGCCCAACGAGACCCTGACCGGTGCTGCTGATTACTATCAGAAGACCAGCGATATGGGCGATGCTGCTGCCGACCTGACCTACCAGGATATGCTGGATGCAGGCGTGGGCGTTGAGGCTCCGGACGACTACACCCTGGTCTTCACCTGCAAGGATCCCTGCCCCTACTTCGATACCGTTGCTGCCTACACCAGCTTCTACCCCGTCTCTGAGGATCTGATCAACGAGCTGGGCATTGAGGGCTTCCGTGCCTGCGATTACACCAACATGTGGTACAATGGTCCCTATGTGGTGGAGGAGTTCATCAGCCAGAACACCAAGAGCTACATCCCCAACCCCAACTACTTTGGTGCAAACGATGTGTCCCGCTTCGACCGCTTCACCGTCACCATGATCAGCGACGGCACCGTCACCTTCCAGCTGTACCAGAACCGTGAGCTGGACGAGATGGATGTGGGCGAGAGCACCCTGACCACCATCCAGGCTGATCCCAACAGCGAGTACAATGCTCAGCTGTGTGAGAAGCGTCCCAAGAAGTACAGCTACCAGATGCACTTCAACTATCAGAAGAACAACGAGGACGGCACCCCCGACGACAACTGGAACAAGGCAATTGCAAACACCGCCTTCCGTCAGTGCTTCTACAAGGGTCTGGAGCTGACCAACTGGTATGCACGTACCAACAAGATCAACCCCCTGAAGTGCGAGAACAACTACTACACCATGCCGGGCGTCTGCTACAACACCCAGGGTGCGGAGTACACCACTCTGGTGGCCAAGGAGATGGGCTTCGACAAGGAGTCTTATGACGGCAAGACCATGATCCGTCTGCGCGCCAACAACGGCGACATCGCGGATCTGAAGAAGCAGGCCATGGACGAGCTGAGCGCCATCGGCGTCACTTTCCCCGTTCACGCTGCTTACTACATCATCGCCGGCAACTCCACCGCTCTGGACAGCGCAACCGTCCTGAAGCAGTGCTTCACCGACAGCTTCGGCGATGACTTCATTGTGCTGGACATCAAGACCTACGTTTCTTCCCTCACCCAGGAAGTCCGTAATCCTCAGCTGCAGAGCTTCGTCATCAACGGCTGGGGCGCTGACTACGGCGATCCCGTCAACTTCGTTGGTCAGGAGATCCTGCACGACGACAACGCCTACTACAGCTGGTACTACTCCAACATCGCCAAGGTCGTCGAGGCCGGCCCCGCTGACTGGCAGAAGGATCTGGTGGCCTGCTACGAGGAGTTCACCGATCTGGTCAACACCGCAAAGGCCATCGTTGATGATACCGATGCCCGCTACGCTGCCTTCGCAAAGGCTGAGGCCAGCATGCTGAACAACGTTCTGGCCTGCCCCTGCTACTTCGATGTTTCCTGGACTCTGACCCACGCCAACGAGTACAGCAAGATCAACGCTATGTATGGTCCCTGCAACTACAAGGCTGTCAACTGGGAGACCAGCGAAGAGGCTTACACCACCGAACAGTACGATGCGTTCGCCGCTGCATTCGACGCAGCTACCAAGGCTTAAGTTCCCCGTTTCCCCGCCCGAAAGGGTAGAAATAAAAGTTAAGGGTTCGATAACATGTTAAAATACACGGTTAAGCGGCTGCTCCAGTCGCTTGTCACAATCTTTCTGATCGCAACAGCAGTTTTCCTGATGATGCGCTGCCTGCCGACGGACTACTACTTCACTGAGGAACAGCTCATGAAGTTTACCGATCAGCAGAAGACCGCCGCTCTGGAAGCAGCTGGCCTGACCGATCCCATCCCCACCCAGCTGGTCAAGTTCTACAACAGCCTGCTGCATCTGGATTTCGGCACTTCCCGCCGCATCCAGAACGGTGCCCCGGTGGTCAAGGTCATTGGTAAAAAGTTTGGTGTCTCCATGCGTCTGGGCCTCACGGCGTCCGCCATCTCTCTGGTGGTCGGTGTGCTGATGGGCATCCTGCAGGCGGCATTCAAGGACAAAGTATTCGACTGGATCGGCACGGCCTACACCGTGTTCGTCAACGCGGTCCCGTCGCTGGTGTCGTATTCTCTGGTGCTGGTCTTTGGTTCCAAGTACCTGGGATTCCCCACGCTGTACTCCACCCGCAATGTGAGTGCTTCCAGCGTGCTGCCCATCACCTGCCTTTCGCTGGCATCCATTGCAGGCTATGCCCTGTGGACCCGCCGCTACATGGTGGATGAGCTGACCCGCGACTATATCAAGCTGGCCCGTGTCAAGGGCCTGAGCTCCCGCGAGATCATGTTTAAGCATGTTCTGCGCAACGCCATGGTTCCCATGGTGCAGTATATCCCCCAGTCCATCCTGCTGACGGTGGGCGGCTCCCTGCTGATGGAACGGTTCTTCTCCGTTCCCGGCATGGGCCCCCTGCTGACGGATGCCATCCAGCGCTATGACCTGAACGTTGTGCAGACCCTGGTCATCCTCTACGCTGTGCTGGGCATCGTGGGCGTGTTCCTGGGCGATGTGCTGATGATGGTGGTTGACCCCCGTATCACCCTGACCGGAAAGGAGGAAGCACGCTGATGGCTAAGGCATCTGATTTTGAAGGCAAGAAGCAGGACGAGCTGTTCTACTTTGTGGATTATTCCCCGGAAGAAGCTGAACGCATCGGCTACTCCAACTATTCCTATTGGGGTTCTGTCATCCAGAACTTCCTCAAGCAGAAGGTCGCTGTCTTCTGCCTGATCCTGTTCCTGGCGCTGACGGTGTTCTCCTTCATTGCGCTGGGCATCGGCAAGTATCACTACACTACCCTGATCTCTGATTCCAGCAAGGCTTTCATCAAGCCCAACAGTGAGTACTGGTTCGGTACCGACAACCTGGGCCGTGACTACTGGTGCCAGGTGTGGTATGCCACCCAGGTTTCCATCCGTCTGGCTCTGGTGGTCGCCGTGGGCGAGAGCATCGTGGGCGTGATCTTCGGCTTGATCTGGGGCTATGTGCGCAGTCTGGACCGCTTCTTCACGGAGCTGTACAACCTGATCGACAACGTGCCCTATATCATTTATATGACCCTGATCGCCCTGATGGTGGGTCAGAGCTTCTGGATCATGGCCATCTCCATGATCGCCATCAACTGGCTTTCTATGGCACGCCGTGTCCGCAACATGGTGTTCATGTTCCGTGATCGCGAGTATAACCTCGCGTCCCGCTGCCTGGGCACCCCGCTGTGGCGCGTGCTGACCAAGAACATCCTGCCGTATCTGGTCTCCGTTATCATCCTGCGTATGGCACTGTCCATCCCGGGCACCATCAATCTGGAATCCACGCTGTCCTACCTGGGCCTGGGCCTGGGCATCGACACGCCTTCTCTGGGCCTGATCCTGAGCAAGGTGCGCGGCTTCTTCCTGGATTATCCGTACCTGCTGGTTTTCCCTGCATCCATCGTGTCCATCATTTCCATTTCTTTCTATATCATGGGCAACGCTTTGTCGGATGCGGCTGATCCGCGCAACCACGTTTGATAGATTGGAGAGAGACGTAAATGGATAGACAACCGATTATCTCTGCCAAAGACGTGGAGATCACTTTCAGCCTGCGCGGCCGCAAGCTGAACGCCATCCGCAAGTGCTCGCTGGACCTGTACGAAGGCGAGACCCTTGCCATCGTGGGCGAGTCCGGCTCGGGCAAGTCCGTATTCACCAAGACCTTTGTGGGTATGCTGGATGCCAACGGTATGATTACCGGCGGCTCCATCATGTACGAAGGCCGCGATATGACCAAGTTCACCGAGAAGGATTGGCTGGGTGTCCGCGGCAAAAAGATCGCCATGGTCATGCAGGATCCTATGACCAGCCTGAACCCGCTGAAGAAGATCGGCAAGCAGATCCAGGAGAGCATTGAGCATCACCAGGGTCTGAAGGGCGAGGAAGCCAAAAAGGCTGCCATCGAGATGCTGGGCAAGGTGGGTATCCCCGACCCCGAGCGTCGGTACGAGCAGTACCCCCACGAGTTCTCCGGCGGTATGCGTCAGCGTGTCGTCATTGCCATTGCAGCGGCCTGCCGCCCGCAGATCCTGATCTGCGACGAGCCCACCACTGCACTGGACGTGACCATTCAGGCACAGATCCTGCAGCTGATCCGCGACCTGCAGAAGGAGCTGGGCATGTCCGTTATCTACATCACCCATGACCTGGGCGTTGTGGCAAACGTGGCAGACCGTGTGGCCGTGATGTATGCCGGCCAGATCGTGGAATACGGCACCGTGGAGGAGATCTTCTACGACGCATGGCACCCCTACACCTGGGCTCTGCTGCAGGCTTTGCCGCAGCTGGGCACCAAGGGTGAGGCCCTGCCCAGCGTGGATGGTACTCCCCCGAACCTGTTCAACGAGATCAAGGGTGACGCATTTGCGCCCCGCAACAAGCATGCGCTGGCAATCGACTTTGTGCAAGAGCCTCCGTTCTTCCAGGTGTCCGAGACCCACGCCGCAAAGACCTGGTATCTGGACCCGCGCGCTCCCAAGATCGAGCGGCCGCACTCCATCCAGAACCTGCGTGAGAAAATGGGAAAGATGGGAGGCGCCAACTTAAATGGCTGAACGCGAAAAGCTGATTGAGCTGAAAGACCTTCAGATCACCTTTGGCTCCGGTAAGAAGAAATTTGTTGCTGTCGATCATGTCAACTTTGACATCTATAAGGGCGAGACCTTCTCGCTGGTCGGCGAGTCCGGCTCCGGCAAGACCACCATTGGCCGTGCCATCTGCCGCATCAACCCGACCTCCGGCGGCGACATCTTCTTCAAGGGCCAGAAGATCAACGGCAAGATCTCCAAGGAACTGGACAGAGAGGTCATCCGTAAGATCCAGATGATCTTCCAGGACCCCATGGCTTCGCTGAACGAGCGCGCCAAGGTGGAGTATATCATTGCTGAGGGCCTGCTGAACCATCATCTCTACAAGGACCAGGAAGACCTGCATGAAAAGGTGATGAACGCCCTGCATGAGGTCGGCCTGCTGCCGGAGTTTGCCTCCCGCTTCCCCCACGAGTTCTCGGGCGGTCAGCGCCAGCGCATCGGCATTGCCCGTGCACTGGTCATGGAGCCGGAGTTCATCGTGGCCGACGAGCCCATCTCTGCACTGGATGTCTCCATCCGTGCACAGGTGCTGAACCTGCTGAACGAGATGAAGAAGAGCCGTGGCCTGACCTACCTGTTCATTGCACATGACCTGTCGGTGGTCCGGTTCATCTCGGATCGTATCGCTGTTATCAGCAAGGGCCGTATCGTGGAGCTGGCTGAGGCGGAGGAGCTGTTCCTCCATCCGCTGCATCCCTACACCAAAGCCCTGCTGAGCGCGGTTCCCATCCCTGACCCCAGCCTCGAAAAGCACAAGAAGCTGCTGGTCTATGACCCCTCGATCCACGATTACAGCGTGGATAAGCCGGTCTGGGAAGAGATCGCAAACGGCCACTTCGTGTATGGCAACCAGCGTGAGCTGGAAGGCTACCGCAAGGAGTATGAAAGCCAGCTGTAAGCTGAACCGCTTTCCTGTATTTTAACACAATGACCCCGCCGCGCTGGGAGCTTTCCCGCGCGGCGGGGTTTTGTGCTGTCAGGGAGCAAAAAAAGAACCGGACGCTTCAAAAACGTCCGGTTCTGCTTTTTGCGATTGGCTATTGGTTCACGCGATCAGGCCTGAGTGGCTGCGTCGAATGCGGCGGCAAACGCATCGTACTGTTCGGTGGTGTAAGCCTCCTCACTGGTCTCCCAGTTCACAGCCTTGTAGTTGCAGGGACCATACATAGCGTTGATCTTGCTGTACTCGTTGACGTGGGTCAGGCACCAGGTGATATCGTAGACGGTGGGGAAGATCAGGTTCTCGTCCAGGAAGTAAGCCTCGGCCTTGGCAAATGCAGCGTAGCGTGCATCGGTGTCGTCAACGATGGCACGGCCCTCGTTCACCAGATCGGTGAACTTCTCGTAGGCGGCAACCAGATCCTTCTGGTAGCTGGCGGGGCCATTGTTTACAATGCCTGCGATGTTGGTCATGTTGCAGCTGTAGTAAGCATTGTCGTCGTGAACGATGATCTGGGTCAGGAAGTTGATGGGATCGCCGAAGTCAGCGCCCCAGCCCATGTGGACGAAGCTCTGCAGCTTGGGCGCCACGACTTCCTTCATGGTGGAGGACACGAAGGTGTTGATATCCAGCACGATGAAGTCATCACCGAAGCTGTCGGTGAAGCACTGTTTCAGCACGGTTGCGCTGTCCAGAGCGGAGGTGGAGCCAGCCAGAATATAGTAGGAGCAGTGAACAGGGAAGGTGACACCAATGGCGCTCAGCTCTTCCATGGCCTGCTTCTTCAGTTCGGTGATGTCGCCGTTGTTGGCGCGCAGGCGCTTCATGGTCTTGCCATCGTAAGCCTCGCCGTCCAGACCCATCTCCTTGGCCACCAGGTTGGTGTAGTCGGTGCCGTCAGAGGTGTAGCACAGGCCCTTCATGGTGAAGAAGTCGTTCTCGCACTTCAGGGGATTGATGGGGTTGTAACGGGCGAAGAACTTGTTCAGCACCATGCCCTTGGAGAAGCACTGACGGAACGCCTTGTTGGCAATGGCCTTGTTCCAGTTCTCATCGGGGGTGCCATCGACGTTCTTCTTGTCGTAGTTGAAGATGAAGCAGTAGCTGAACTTCTTGGCACGCTTCTCGCACAGCTGCTGATTGTACTCGTTGGAAGGATCGGACTGAATGGTGGTGATGTTGCTCTCGCCCAGGTCCACCTCGTCCAGCTCGCGGCTCTGATACAGCTGCAGGCTGATGGAACCGTCGCTGATCATGGTGACGGTGAAGCGTTCAAAGCGGCTGACGTTGGCAGCATCGTAGTAGTTGGGGTTGGGGATGTAGCTCTTGGTGTTGCCCTGGATGTACTCCTCCACCACATAGGGTCCGTTGTACCACATGGTGGTGTTGTCGCAGCTCCGGAAGCCATCGACACCCAGCTCCTCGATCAGAGCAGGGGCCACGGGGTAGAAGCTGTTGTAGGCGGCAACGGTATCAAAGTAGGGGCAGGGGCTGGGGCAGGTGAACACCAGAGTGTAATCATCCGGAGCTTCGATGCCCACACCGGCAGCCAGCATGTCCTCGTAGGTCATGTCAGCAGCAGCGTCACCGGCTTCCTTGGTCAGCTCGTAGTACTCGTAAGCGCCCACAATGGTATCGTTGGGCATGGAGGTGTTGTTGGCTTCGTTCTTAATGGCGTTCATCACCCATTCAAAACCAACCAGGAAGTCCTTGCTGGTCAGGTGAGCCTTCACCTCACCGTTGCAATCCACCCAGTCCACATCGTCCCGCAGGTGGAAGGTCCAGACAGTGGCATCCTCATTGTGCTCCCAGCTGGAAGCGATGGCGGGCACCACCTTGCCGTAGCGGTCAAAGCTCAGCAGGCCGTCCCACAGGTTGGTGACCACATTGGCATCCTCAGCCTTCTGGGTGTACAGCATGTTCCAGCTTTCCAGCTCACGGTTGCCGCTCTCAAAGGAGATGAACTCCTTCAGGGGGGTAGCGCCGGTGGAGCTGGGGGCAGCAGCGCCGCTGGCGGCAGCACCATTGCCGGTGTTGTTGGACTTTTCGCCGCAGGCTGCCAGCAGGCTGGCGGCACCCACAGCACCTGCACCCTTCAGGAAGGTGCGGCGATCAAAATTGAAGCTCATTGGATGATCCTCCCAGATCTTGCGCGGACAGAGCCGCGCGTTTTTCCTTTTCCTAAACGCAGTGAGGCTGTCTGCCTTTCCAAAAAGTGCACAGGAAAGACAAAAGCCGCACCACGGTATATTTTAGCACTTTACTGGAAAGAAGTCAATCCGCCACAGCATAGAATTGGAAACAAAACGGTGACAAACACTTTCATAGGAAAAGAATATGGAAAAAATTACTATAAAATGGAAAGAACTGTATATCCGTGAAGAACAGGCAAAAGAGAGAAACTGTTCACGCTGTGCGCACAAAAAAGCTATCTTTTTTCACAAAAAAATGATACAATAAAGTGTATCTGTATCAATAAGGAGCGCACCATGAAGAAACTGACCTCGATGTACAAACGCTACATGTTCCACCCCATTTTATATAAGACCGTGACCCGCACCTCCATTGTGGCCGTGCTGATGCTGCTGTGGCAGCGCTATGTCAGTGATGGCACGTTTACCATCTGGGAGGCCCCGGGCTTTCTGTGCGGCGTGGTGCTGCTCATCTGGGCCTGGGTGGACTACCTGCGGCTGGATGGCGTGACCATCCACCATCTGCTGGAGGAATTCAAGGGGATGGGCAAGCGGCAGAAAAAGATCCACTCCACCCGCTCCATCATCGACTATGCGGATGAGAAGATCGTCTCCTTTGAGGAGCTGGAACCCGAGGAGCGCACCTATTGCAGCCTGCTCTCCAATCTGGTGCTGGGCCTGCCGCTGGTCGCTGCTGCGCTGATCGCCAGCGCACTGTAAGGGGGCTGCGGCATGGAACAAGAGCACAAGCAGCTGGTCATCGGCATTCTGGCCCATGTGGACAGCGGCAAGACCACCCTTTCCGAAGCCCTGCTCTACGGCACCGGCACCATCCGCAAACTGGGCCGGGTGGACCATAAGGATGCCTTTCTGGACACCGACGCGCTGGAAAAGGCGCGCGGCATTACCATTTTCTCCAAGCAGGCCCTCTTCACGGCGGGCAATACCGATTTTACCCTGCTGGACACCCCGGGCCATGTGGATTTTTCCACGGAGACCGAGCGGACACTGCAGGTGCTGGATTATGCGGTGCTGGTCATCAGCGGCACCGACGGCGTGCAGAGCCATACCGAGACGCTCTGGCGGCTGCTGCGGCGATACCGCATCCCCACCTTTGTGTTCGTGAACAAGATGGACCTGCCCGGCCCGGGCAGGGAAGCGCTTCTGACCCAGCTGAACCATCGGTTGGGGGATGGCTTTGTGGATTTTGGGGCAGAGCAGGCCGACCGGGACGAGGCGCTGGCTCTCTGCGATGAGCGGCTGATGGAGACGATGCTGGACCGGGGAAGCTTGACCGATACCGACCTCATCCCCGCCATTGCCCGGCGGCATGTGTTTCCCTGCTGGTTTGGCTCAGCCCTGAAGCTGCAGGGTGTGGATGCGCTGGTGGAGGGCCTGGACCGCTATACCCGCCCGGCCCCTGCGCTGGAAGCCTTCGGGGCCAATGTGTTCAAGGTGAGCCAGGATGAGCAGGGGAACCGCCTGACCTGGCTGCGGGTGACCGGCGGCGCGCTCAAGGTGAAAGCCCAGCTCACCGGAGAGGTCGACGGGGAGCCATGGGCCGAAAAGGCCAACCAGCTGCGGCTCTACTCCGGCGCAAAGTTTACGCTGGCAGAGTGCATCGGCCCCGGCCAGGTGTGCGCCGTTACCGGCCTGACCAAAGCCCGCCCGGGCGAGGGTCTGGGGGCGGAACGGGACAGCGACCTGCCGGTGCTGGAGCCGGTGCTGAGCTATCAGGTGCTGCTGCCCGAGGGCGCAGACGTGCACGCCGCGCTGGGAAAGCTCCATCGGCTGGAAGAAGAGGAGCCCCAGCTCCATGTGGTCTGGAACGAGACCCTGGGCGAGATCCATGTCCAGCTGATGGGCGAGATCCAGCTGGAGGTGCTGAAAAGCCTGCTGGCCGAGCGGTACGGGCTGGAGGTCAGCTTCGGCCCCGGCGGCATCCTGTATAAGGAGACCATCACCGAAGCCATGGAGGGCGTGGGCCACTACGAGCCCCTGCGCCATTATGCGGAAGTCCACCTCAAGCTGGAGCCGCTGCCCCGGGGCAGCGGGATGCAGTTTGCCGCCGACTGCCGGGAAGAGGTGCTGGACAAGAACTGGCAGCGGCTGGTGCTGACGCATCTTGAGGAAAAGCAGCATCTGGGCGTGCTCATCGGGGCACCCCTGACCGATGTGAAGATCACCCTCATTGCGGGCCGCGCTCACCTCAAGCACACCGAGGGCGGCGACTTCCGGCAGGCGACCTACCGCGCCGTCCGGCAGGGCCTGATGATGGCAGACCAGATCCACAAGACCCAGCTGCTGGAGCCGTGGTATGCCTTCCGGCTGGAGCTGCCCTCTGACAACGTGGGCCGCGCCATGAACGATATCCAGAACATGGGCGGCAGCTTTGACCCGCCCGAGACCGGAGCCGACGGGGATACCACCCTGCTCACCGGCACCGCACCGGCCTCCACCATGCGCAGCTACCCCATGGAGGTGGTGGGCTACACCCGGGGCAGAGGACACCTGACCCTGACGCTGGACGGCTACCGTCCCTGCCACAATGCAGCGGAGGTCATCGAGGCTGCGGGCTATGAGCCGGAACACGACCTCGACAACCCGGCGGATTCGGTGTTCTGCGCCCACGGGGCCGGATTTGTGGTGCCCTGGGAGCAGGTGCGCAGCCACATGCATGTGGACAGCGGCTGGGGCAAGACTGCAAAGACCGAGGAAACGGTGCAGGCCCGTCCCCGCCGGATGGCCGCCTACCGCGCTACTTTGGAAGAGGATGCTGAGCTGCTGAAGATCTTTGAACAGACCTATGGGCCCATCAAGCGGGACCCGCTGGCGGCGTTCCGCCCCACCCAGAAGCGGGAACGCCCTGATTTCAACGCCGAGCAGTGGGAAATCCAGCCCGAATACCTGCTGGTGGACGGCTATAATATCATCTTTGCATGGGACGAGCTGAACGCACTCTCCAAAGAGAGCCTGGAAGCGGCCCGCCACAGGCTGATGGATATCCTCTGCAACTATCAGGGCTTTAAGAAGTGCGTGCTCATCCTTGTGTTTGATGCCTACCGTGTGCCGGGTAGCCCCGGCAGCATAGAGCAGTACCACAATATCCATGTGGTCTATACCCGGGAAGCCGAGACCGCCGATATGTTCATCGAGCGTGTCACCCATGAGATCGGCAAGGGCCGCCGCGTCCGCGTGGCCACCTCCGATGGCATGGAACAGGTCATCATCCTGGGCCATGGTGCCCTCCGTGTCTCTGCCCGCATGTTCCATGAAGAGGTGCAGGAGGCGGAGAAGGAGATCCGGAGGTATTTGCAGGGGGAAGGGTAACATCCTCGCCCTCTCCGTCAGCGCTTACGCGCTGCCACCTCTCCCAAAGGGAGAGGCAATGCTGCCTTTACCCAAGACCCGCAATAGGCTCCCCCTTTGGGGGAGCTGGCAAAGCCGTAAGGCTTTGACTGAGAGGGCGAAATCTCACCCGAAAGGAGCCGCCTATGTTCGAAACAACTTCTGATTTTGTTTGGCAAAAGATCCAGCCCCGCCCCCGGGACGCGCATAAGGGGACCTTTGGCTCCGTGCTGGCGGTGGCGGGCAGTGCGTCCTATCGGGGCGCGGCGGCGCTGGCCGTGGAAGGTGCCCTGCGCACAGGGGCCGGTATCGTTACGCTGGCAAGTGTGGAGCCGGTGTTGGCGGCGGTGGCCGCCCGCCTGCCCGAGTGCTGTCTCTGCCCCTGCGAAGCGGGGGCCGAGGGCGGCATCTCGCCCCAGAATATCGACCGCATCCGGCGGCAGAAGGCTTCGGTCCTGCTGGCGGGCCCCGGGCTTGGCTATACGGCCCAGAGCGCGGCCCGTGCTGCCGAGACCCGGGCGCTGGTAAAAACGCTCCTGCCCGGCTTTTCCGGCAGTGCAGTGCTGGATGCGGACGGACTGAACGCGGCCGCTGACCTGCTCCAAACGGAAAAAATGCTTCACCCTCAAGGAGAACTGATTTTAACGCCCCACCCCGGCGAGATGGCCCGGCTGACCGGGCGCTCTGCGGCAGAGATCAACGCGGACCGGGAAGGCATGGCGCTGCGCTATGCGAAAGCATGGAATGCTGTGGTGGTGCTGAAGGGGGCACATACCGTCATTGCAGGGCCGGATGGCCGCTGTGCGGTCAATCCCACCGGCAACCCGGGGCTTTCCCGGGGCGGCAGCGGGGATGTGCTGGCGGGCATGACCAGCGCCCTGCTGGCCTGCGGTCTGCCTGCCTTTGAGGCCGCTGCCTGTGCCGTTTATCTCCACGGTGCAGCTGCCGACCGTGCCGCTGCCCTGCACGGGGAAACCGGGATGCTCCCGCATGATCTGCTGGATGCGCTGGGGACCCTGTTTGCCGAAAACGGGCGCTGAGCAAGGGGACGATCCCATCAAAAAAAGAAACGCTTCCTTTCCTCTGGATTTGTGTTATACTGGAGCTATCCAAAACACAACGATCTGCCGGAAAGGAAGCGTTTCTTTTATGGTTCCTGCACTGGAAAAAATCATTGCCGAGAGCGACCGCATCGTCTTTTTTGGCGGCGCGGGGGTCTCCACCGAAAGCGGCATCCCTGATTTCCGCAGCGTGGACGGCCTGTACCACCAGAAGTACGATTACCCGCCCGAGACCATCCTGAGCCACACCTTCTGGGAGGAGAACCCCGAGGAGTTTTACCGGTTCTACCGGGATAAGCTCATTGTGAAGGGGGCAAAGCCCAACGCTGCCCACCTGCGGCTGGCAAAGCTGGAGCGGGAGGGCAGGCTGAAAGCCATCGTCACCCAGAACATCGACGGCCTGCATCAGGCGGCTGGCTCCAAGACCGTTTACGAGCTCCACGGCAGCACCCTGCGCAACTACTGCGTGAAGTGCGGCGCGTTCTACGATGTGGACTTCATTGCCAACAGTACCGGCGTGCCCCGCTGCCCCAAGTGCGGCGGCATCGTCAAGCCGGATGTTGTCCTGTACGAGGAAGGGCTGGACGAGGAGGTGCTCTCCGGGGCTGTGTCTGCCATCCGCAAGGCGGATACTCTCATCATCGGCGGCACCAGTCTGGTGGTCTACCCGGCGGCGGGGCTCATCCGGTACTTCCGGGGCCGCCATCTGGTGGTCATCAACATGCAGCCCACCGGGGCCGATGCGCAGGCCGACCTGTGCATTGCCAAGCCCATCGGTCAGGTGCTGAGCGAGGACGTTTTGTTGGAGGACTGAGATGAAAGCTGTCATTCTGGAAAGCTATGTCATGGAGGAAGGCGACCTCGACTGGTCGGGGGTAAAGGCGCTGGTGCCCGATACCACCAGCTATGTCCGCACGGCCTACGAGGAGATCGCCCCCCGCATTGGAGATGCGGACATCGTTCTGCTGAACAAGTGCCGCGTGGATGAGAAGATCTTACAGCAGTGCCCGAACCTGAAATGGGTGGGCATCATCGCCACGGGCACCGACAACCTGGATCTGGAAGCCTGCCGCCGCCACGGCGTTGCAGTGGCCAATGTGCCGGGCTATTCTACCTACAGCGTGGCCCAGATGACCTTCAGCCTGCTGCTGGCCATCTGCCAGTGCGCGGAGCGCTACAACCGTGCCGTCAAGCAGGGATGCTGGCAGCTGGATATCCCGGAGAGCATCGGCCTGCTGCCCCAGATGGAGCTCTACGGCAAGACCTATGGCGTTTACGGCTATGGCAGCATCGGGCGGCAGTCGGCCCGCATTGCCAGAGCCTTTGGCATGGAGGTGCTGGTCTGCACCCGCACCGTCCGGCCCGAATACGCCGCCGACGGTGTGGAGTTCGTGGATTATGATACCCTGCTGAGACGGTGCGACATCCTCAGCCTGCACTGCCCGGCTACGCCCCAGACCCGGGGCCTTGTCAACGCGGAGGCGCTGGCGAAGATGAAGCCCGGGGCCATTCTGCTCAACACGGCCCGGGGCGCGCTGGTGGATGAGGAGGCCGTGGCAGCGGCCCTCCACAGCGGTCAGCTGGGCTTTTACGGGGCCGATGCCTTTGTCACCGAGCCCCTGCCTCAGGAAAGCCCCCTGCGGGCAGAACCCCACGCTATCCTCACACCGCACATTGCGTGGACGACCCGGGAGGCTTTGCAGAACCTGATGGACATTACCATCCGGAACCTGCGCACCTGGCTGGAAGGAAACGGCGAGCACATCGTCAACAGATAAAAAGGAGAGATGAATCATGCAGGCAACCATTCACAACGAATTCCTGACCCTGACCGTGGATACCCATGGTGCCGAAGCAGTCAGCCTGAAAAATGCCGCCGGGCAGGAGATGCTCTGGCAGGCCGACCCGGCTGTCTGGAAGCGCCATGCCCCCATCCTTTTCCCCTGGACGGGCAAGCTGACCGGCGGGGCCTTTACCCATAAGGGCAAGACCTACCCCGGAGGGCAGCACGGCTTTGCCCGGGACGTGGAGCACACCCTGCTCTGCGCCGAGGGTGACACCATCCGGCTGGAGCTGCGCTCGGATGAAAAGAGCAAGGCAGAGCGCTTCCCGTTTGATTTTGTTCTGACCAGCACCTTCCGGCTGGAGGGCAGGACGGTGCACCACACCTTGACTGTCACCAACCCCGCCGATGCCGCCGAGGAGCTGCAGTTCGGCATCGGCTACCACCCGGCGTTCCGCATCCCCTTTGATGACAAGCACACCACCACCGATTACGAGTTCCGCTTCGACCAGCCGGAAAGCCCGATGATCCTGGACGCCTACCCCAACGGTCTGCTGACCGGCAAGTGCGGTTACCGGTGGAAGAATGAGCAGAGCATCCCCCTGACAGACGAACTGTTTGAGAACGACAGCTTCTGCATGGCAGGTCTGCGCAGCCGCACGCTGGGCATCTACGAGAAAGACACCGGCAAGGGGATCGTCTGCAATGTGGAGGGCTACCCCTACACCCTCATCTGGTCGGCTCCGGCAAAGCCAGTGCGCTTTGTCTGCATTGAGCCGTGGCACTCCCTGCCCGGTGCCCAGACCGACACCCAGGAGTGGAGCCAGCGCGCCGCTGCCGCCTGCCTTGCCCCCGGCCAGACCTGGGAGACCACCCTCAGCACAACGTTTGAGCGCTGAAGCAAAGTTTGGCAAAGAAATGCAGGAACCCCTTGACAGAGGGGACTGCATTCTGATTTAATTAGAATCGATAAAAGGGAGTAAAGGGCATTCCGCAGGGCCTGCGGGGTGCTGCATGGCAGCGTCATCACGGCAGAAATGCCCGATGTCATGTGTTGGCTTGAGACTTTTGTCACAGACAGAGTGCTGTGGCAGGGGTCTCTTTTTTCTTGCCCGGCACCGGAACACAAGGAGGAAAAATAAATATGGATCTTCTGAACACATTCGCCAGTCTCTTTTCCAATTTTGGGAATCTGACCTGGCAGATGGTGGTGATGTGGGGCATCGGTGCGCTGCTCATCTACCTTGCCATCGCCAAAAAGATGGAGCCGAGCCTGCTGCTGCCCATGGGCTTTGGTGCCATTCTGGTCAACCTGCCTCTCTCGGGTGCCATCACGCAGGGGGATACAGTCGGCCCCATCTCTGCATTGTTTGAAGCGGGCATGTCCAACGAGCTGTTCCCGCTGCTGCTCTTCATCGGCATCGGTGCCATGATCGATTTTGGCCCGCTGCTGGAAAAGCCGTGGCTGATGCTCTTTGGCGCGGCGGCCCAGTTCGGCATCTTTTTCACCCTGTTTCTGGCGGGCTTCTTCTTTGACCTGAAGGATGCTGCCTCCATCGCTGTCATCGGTGCGGCAGACGGCCCCACCGCCATTTTCGTGGCCAACACGCTCAACTCCCAGTACCTCGGTGCCATCATGGTGGCAGCCTACAGCTACATGGCGCTGGTGCCCATCGTGCAGCCGCCCGTGATCCGGCTGCTGACCACGCAGAAGGAGCGCCGCATCCGGATGTCCTATGAAAAGGGCAGTGTTTCCCAGCTGACCAAGATCCTGTTCCCCATCGTGGTTACGATCATTGCAGGCATGGTGGCTCCGGCCAGTGTGGCACTGGTGGGCTTTTTGATGTTCGGCAACCTGCTGCGGGAGTGCGGGGTGCTGAATGTGCTGAGCGAGACCGCCCAGAATGTGCTGGCAAACCTTATCACCATCGTGCTGGGCCTGACCGTTGCCGGGCAGATGACCGCCGACAAGTTCGTGCGGCCCGACACCCTGCTCATCCTTGCACTGGGTCTGGTGGCCTTTGTCTTTGATACGGCAGGCGGCGTGCTGTTTGCAAAGCTGCTGAACCTTTTCCGGCCGGAAGGCAAAAAGCTGAATCCCATGATCGGCGCGGCCGGCATCTCGGCCTTCCCCATGAGCGGCCGTGTGGTCAACAAGATGGGCCTGGAAGAGGACAACCAGAATTTCCTGCTGATGTATTCCATCAGCGTCAATGTTTCGGGACAGATCGCGTCCGTCATTGCAGGCGGCCTGATCCTGACCCTGATGGCTTAACGGAGGTGATCGCATGCTTCATCTTACTTCGTGGATGACCACGCTGCCGATGATGCTGATCGGGATGGTCGGCATCATCCTCGTCATCGGCATCATTGTTCTGGCAGTGATGCTGCTCAACCGGCTGACGGGCCGGAAATAAAAGAAAAAGGCGATGCAGCTGTTCAAAACTGCATCGCCTTTTTGCTTGTGTAAGATTACAGAGTCTGGATGGCGGCCTTGATGCGCTGGGCGGCGACCTTGGTCTTTTCGGCATCGCCGAAGGCGGTCAGGCGGAAATAGCCCTCGCCGCACTCGCCGAAGCCGACACCCGGGGTGCCGACCACGCCGCAGTTCTCCAGCAGCCAGTCGAAGAACTCCCAGCTCTTCATGCCACCGGGGCAGCGCAGCCAGATGTAGGGGCTGTTCTTGCCGCCGCAGTACCACACGCCGCACTCGTCCAGCGCGTCGGCAATGACCTTGGCGTTCTGGCGGTAGTAATCGAGGTTGGCCTGGATCTCAGCCATGCCGCTCTCGGTGAACACGGCGGCAGCAGCGCGCTGAACGACGTAGGGCACGCCGTTGAACTTGGTGGTCTGGCGGCGCAGCCACAGCTTGTTCAGGTTCATGCCCTCGCGCTCCAGCTCATGGGGCACGATGGTGTAGCCGCAGCGGGTGCCGGTGAAGCCTGCGATCTTGGAGAAGGAGCAGATCTCAATGGCGCACTCGCGGGCACCCTCCACCTCAAAGATGCTGCGTGCCAGAGCGGGATCGGTGATGAAGCACTCGTAGGCGGCATCGTACAGGATAACGGCGTTGTTCTTTTTGGCGTAGTCCACCCAGGCCTTGAGCTGCTCGCGGGTGTAGGCGGCACCGGTGGGGTTGTTGGGGCTGCAGATGTAGATGATGTCAGCCTTCACGCTGTCATCGGGCATCCCCAGGAAGCCGTTCTCCTGGCTGGTGCGGCCGTAAATGATCTTGCGGCCGTCGGTCACGTTGTCGTCCACATAGGTGGGGTAAACGGGGTCCGGGACCAGAACGGTGTTGTCCACATCAAACAGGCCCAGCACGTTGGCCAGGTCGCTCTTGGCACCGTCGGAGATAAAGATCTCGTCCTCAGCCAGCTGGGTGCCGCGGCCTGCGTAGTAGCCCTGAATGGCCTGCTTCAGGAACGGATAGCCCTGTTCAGGGCCGTAGCCGTGGAAGCCCTCCTTGGTGCCCATCTCAGCGGCGGCATCCTGCATGGCGGTGACCACGCACTTTGCCAGAGGCTGGGTCACATCGCCGATGCCCAGGCGGATGATCTCCTTTTCGGGGTGTGCTTCCTGATAGGCGGCCACCTTGTGGGCAATGTCCACGAACAGGTAGCTTGCCTTCAGCTCGCTGTAATGGTGATTCATTTTCATAAGTTGTTCCCTCACTTTATAAGATTGAACCTCTCCGTCATCGCTGACGCGATGCCACCTCTCCTAATAGGAGAGGCAAGCCAACGCCCGTGTGAACTTGGCTCCCCTGCCAGGGGAGCTGGCGCAAAGCGCCTGAGAGGTTATGTTAAACTTCCGCAACTCCCTCGTACACCGTGACAGCGCTGCCGGTCATCAGCAGCTGCCTGCCCGGCAGTACCCGGATGACCAGCTCACCGCCGCGCAGCTGCACATGGATATCCTGCCCGGCGGGGCAGATGCCCAGCTCAGTCAGGGCCGCCACGGTGGCGCAGGTGCCGGTGCCGCAGGCCCAGGTCTCGCCGCTGCCGCGTTCCCACACCCGCATCTTCAGGTGGGCGGCATCCACCACCTGCACGAACTCGGTGTTGATGCGCTCCGGGAAGTTGGCGTGATGCTCGAACGACGGGCCGATGGCTTCCAGCTTCAGGCTGTCCACATCCTCCACCACGGTCACGCAGTGGGGGTTGCCCACGCTGATGCAGGTCACCTTCCACACTTTTCCCTCTACGGTGAGCGGCTGATCCACCAGCGGGCCTTCGCCCATGTGGATGGCAGGCAGGTCGGCCGGCAGGGTGCTGTAAGCGCCCATCTCCACCTGCCACAGCTGTGCGCCCTGTCGGCTGATGCGCTTGACACCGCTGTTGGTGTCGATGGTCAGGACAGGCTTTTCCACCCCGTGGGTGTAGAGCCACTCGGCCACACAGCGCACGCCGTTGCCGCACATCTGGGCCTCGCTGCCGTCTGCGTTGAAAATGCGCATTCGGCCATCGGCCCCGGGGGTCACAGGGGCGCAGATGCAGATGATGCCGTCTGCACCCACGGAAAAATGCCGGGCTGAGAGCCGCTGTGCAAGCGCGGCGATGTCTGCGGGCACACCGGATGCACGGCAGTCCAGATAGATGTAATCATTGGCACAGCCCTGCATCTTGGTAAATGACAATTTCATGGAGCAATCTCCTTTACAGGCGGGACCTCTGCGGCCATGCTGATGCAGCATGGCTGAGAGGTTTGGTTCGTCACATATAATCATAAGAATCAAACGGGCTTCTGTCAAGCAAAAAAGAGGGCTTTGTGCAATTTTCATCGGTTTTTTCTGCCCGTAAAGGGCCGGAATGCAAAACAGGGCTTGACAAGATACGGCCCATGGGATATAAAAAGAGAGAGTGCTTTTGCGCGCCGGAGAGGGCGTGCAGGCAGAGAAGAAAGAATCATTGACAAAAGGAGACCGCGACGATGGATACTTTTGAAAAGATCCGTGCACTGCTGGCAGAGCAGCTGGATATTGACCCTGCTAAGATCACGATGGAGAGCGACATTATGAGTGATTTCGAGGCCGACAGCCTGGATATCGTGGACATGGTGATGACGCTGGAGGATGAGTTTGGCATTGAGGTGCCGGACGATGCCATCGAGAATCTGCGCACCGTGGGCGACGTGGTGGAATTTGTGGACAGCCACAAGGGCTGATAACAGTTTTGCAAAAAGGCCCCGCACCCGCAGCGCTGCACACGGCGGCGCTGCAGCGGGGCTTTTAATATGAGCTCGTGCGGAACGGCTGGAACACAGGCGTTTGGCGCACGGCTTAGGAGGATATAACAAAATGGCAAAAGACAACAAGAAGCTTGTGCAGGCGATCACCAGCCAGGAAGAGAACTTTGCACAGTGGTACACCGACATCTGCGTCAAGGCAGAGCTGGTGGAGTACTCCAGTGTCAAGGGCTTCATCATCCTGCGTCCCTATGGTCAGGCCATCTGGGAGCTGATCCAGAAGGACATGGATGCCCGGTTCAAGGCAACCGGTCACGAGAACGTGGCCATGCCCGTGCTGATCCCCGAGAGCCTGCTGCAGAAGGAGGGCGAGCTGGTCAATGGCTTCGCGCCGGAGGTGGCGTGGGTCACGATGGGCGGCTCCGACAAGCTGGAAGAGCGTCTGGCTGTCCGCCCCACCAGCGAGACCATGTTCTGCGACCACTGGTCCCGCGTGCTGCACAGCTACCGCGAGCTTCCCATGAAGTACAACCAGTGGTGCAGCGTGGTGCGCTGGGAAAAGACCACCCGTCCCTTCCTGCGCAGCCGTGAGTTCTGGTGGCAGGAAGGCCACACCATCCACGAGACTGCCGCCGAGGCCGAGGCTGAGACCCAGCAGCAGCTGAACTGCTACGCGGATGTCTGCGAGCAGGATCTGGCCATCCCTGTTGTCAAGGGCCGCAAGACCGACAAGGAGAAGTTTGCCGGTGCCGAGGCTACCTATACCATCGAAGCCATGATGAAGGACGGCAAGGCCCTGCAGAGCGGCACCAGCCATTACTTCGGCGATAAGTTCAGCAAGGCTTACGACGTGACCTTTACCGGCCGCGACAACCAGCTGCATCACCCGTTCCAGACCAGCTGGGGCGTTTCCACCCGTCTGGTGGGTGCCATCATTATGACCCACGGCGATGACGACGGCCTGATCCTGCCCCCGGCAGTGGCTCCCATCCAGGTCGTGGTCGTGCCCATCGCCGCCCACAAGCCCGGCGTTTCCGAGAAGGCCGCCGAGCTGGCTGAGAAGATCAGCAAGTATGCCCGCGTCAAGCTGGACGACAGCGACAACGCCCCCGGCTGGAAGTTCTCCCAGTGGGAGATGAAGGGCGTTCCCCTGCGCCTGGAGATCGGCCCCAAGGATCTGGAAAAGAACCAGTGCGTGCTGGTTCGCCGCGACACCCGTGAAAAGATCTTCGTGAGCCTGGACGAGCTGGAGACCGCGATCCCGGCCCAGCTGGAGGCCCTGCGCAAGGATCTGTACGAGCGTGCCCTCGCCAACCGCGAGAAGCGCACCTGGGCAGCCACCACCATGGAGGAGGTCAAGGAGCTGGCCAAGGCCAACACCGGCTACATCAAGACCATGTGGTGCGGCGACCTGGCCTGCGAGATGAAGATGAAGGAAGAGGTCGGCCTTTCCAGCCGCTGCATGCCCTTCGAGCAGGAGCACCTGAGCGATGTCTGCCCCTGCTGCGGCAAGCCCGCCAGCAAGATGGTCTACTGGGGCGTGGCCTACTAAGCTGCCCCACAGTCAGAGAATGATCCGATGAAAAAAGCAGCTTTCCCGTCCAACGGGAGAGCTGCTTTTTTGTGTCTGCCTATTGACAACCGTGTATCTACTGTATATACTGTAAATATACAGATGCAACGGAGGCGGCAGACATGAATCTCTTCATCGATAACAAGAGCGGTGCACCCATCTACGAGCAGCTCTACACCCAGATCAAGAACCAGATTTTGAGCGGGGAACTGCAGCCGGAGGAAGCGATGCCGTCCATCCGGGGGCTGGCGCGGGATCTGCGCATCAGTGTTATCACCACAAAGCGGGCCTACGATGAGCTGGAACAGGAGGGCTTTTTGTACGCCGTGCCCGCCAAGGGCTTTTTCGTGGCAGCGAAAAACACCGAGCTGCTCCGGGAAGAGAACCTGAAAAAAATCGAAGCACACCTGACGGAAGCCGTCCGGCTGGCGGCTCCCTGCGGGCTGACCAAACAGGAACTGACCGAAATGTTGGAATTGCTGTGGGAGGAATGAACCATGAACGCATTAGAACTGCACGGCCTTGAAAAGCACTACCCGGATTTTGCGCTGGGGCCCATTGATCTGGAACTGCCCGGAGGCACAGTCTGCGGGCTGATCGGTGAGAACGGCGCGGGCAAGAGCACGACCATTAAGCTGATCCTGGACATGATCGACGGGGACGCTGGCACTGTGAAGCTGTTCGGGCAGGAGGGGATCACCCCGCTTGCCAAAGCCGATATCGGCGTGGTGCTGGGCGGCGAGGGCATCCCCACCTGCCTGACCACCCCGCAGGTGGGAAAGGTGATGGCCGGCATCTACACGAACTGGGATGCCGCAGCTTACGCGGATTATTGTAAGCGCTTTGAACTGCCGGAGAAAAAGCGTTACGCCGATTACTCCACCGGCATGAAGATGAAGCAGTGCCTTGCCGTGGCGCTTTCTCATCACCCCAAGCTGCTGCTGCTGGACGAAGCCACCAGCGGCCTGGACCCGGTGGTGCGGGATGAGCTCATCGATCTGCTGCTGGACTTTGTGCGGGATGAGAACCATGCGATTTTGATCTCGTCCCACATCGTCAGCGATTTGGAAAAGCTCTGCGATACCATTGCCTTTCTGCACAAGGGAAAGCTCCTGCTCTGTGAGGATAAGGACACCCTGCGGGAGGAGTACGCCCTCTGGCACGGCACTGCCGGGCAATTGGAGGAGCTGGATAAAAACGCCATCGTCAGCCGTCGGGTGACAGCCTACGGGGCCGAGGCGCTGGTGAAGAGGGAACTTGTCCCGGCGGGCAGCACCCTGACACCGGTGAGCATCGAAGAACTGTTCGTTTTGATGGTGAAAGGGGAGAATGTGCGATGAAAGGTTTGCTGTTGAAGGATTGGTATCAAGTCAGAACCAGTATGAAAACCATGTACCTGACGGTTGCATTTGTGCTGGTGATCTGGGTGTTCAGCACATCGAGCGCCTATGTGTTCCCGGTGAGTTATGCGGCCATTTTTCTGGGCATCCTGCCGGTGAACCTGCTCACCTACGACCAGAGCGTTGGTTGGGTGGAGTATGGCCGGACGCTTCCGGTGAGCAAAAAGACGCTGGTGGCGGAAAAGTACCTCATCGGTCTGTTCTGCGCTGCGGCGGCTGTTGTGATCGGAGGACTGTTCGTAACGGTGATCCCTCTGCGCACCGGAATGGCCCCGGACAAGGATGTGCTGTCCCTGCTGGTGGGCAGTGTGTGTGCCATCCTGCTGATCAACGGCATTTCCCTGCCGCTGCTGTACCGCTTTGGGGCTGAAAAAGCCCGCATGATCTACGTCCTGACCTTTGCCGGACTGGGTGCCCTGCTGGGCGGCGGCGGTGCCGTGATGGATGAACTGCAGCAGAACGGCCCGGGAAGTGGGCCGCTGCCTGTGCCCCTCTGGCTGGCCGCAGTGCTTCTGCTGGCGGTACTGGCCCTGTATGCCGTGTCCTGGCGGGTGTCGGTGGCATGGTATGGAAAGTATAAGAAGTAGGCTTTTCTTTGTGCAATATAGCAATAATCCGGTAAAAAAACTGTAAAAGGGGTTGAAAAATCCGGCCCGGCGTAGTATGATAACGGGGCTGAAAGAAAAATCTTACACCAAGGAGGAGTTTGTTTCCATGTCCAGTGACCATACGGATCACCCCAAACAACGCTTCTCCTGCGATGCGGGCCGTGCAAACGTGTTAGCCGCATCCTGAACTGCATGCCCTTTGTACACCGCAGGAGTTGTAACCAGACCGATGCGGTGTATTTTTTATGCCCGGAAACGGGAAACGGAGGGACCAAACCATGCAGAAGAAAAATTATGTGCAGGAGATTCTGGAGATCATCCACAGCGGTCTGCCCCAGGCAGAGCTGGCTGAAAAGCTGTCCGATTACCATGAAAACGACCTGGCAGATGCCCTGACGGCCCTGACACCGGAGGAACGCCAGAAGGTGTACACCGCACTGGGCGTGGATACGGTGGCAGAGATCTTCTCCTATCTGGACGATGCAGAGCCTTACCTGAAGGAGCTGGACCCCGAGCGGGCCGCCCGGGTCATCTCCCACATGGATTCGGACGATGCCGTGGATGCTCTGGATGACCTGGAAGAGGACGATAAGGCAAAGATCGTCCACCAGCTGGACAAGGATGCCGCCGATGATGTGAAGCTGCTGCTCTCCTATCACGAGGACGAGATCGGCAGCTGCATGACAACCAACTACATCTGCATCCGCAGGGATATGACCATCCGGCAGGCCATGAGTGAGCTGGTGAAGCAGGCAGGCGAGAATGATAACATCTCCACCCTGTATGTAGTGGATGAGAACGAGCACTTTTATGGTGCCATTGACCTGAAAGACCTCATCGTGGCCCGTGCGGAGGACCACCTGGAAAAGCTGATCGCCCGCTCCTACCCCTACGTCACCGACCACGAGAAGATCAGCGACTGCATCGACCGCATCGTGGACTACGCCGAGCGCTCGCTCCCTGTCCTGAACGACAGCGGGAAGCTGCTGGGCATCATCACCTCGGCGGATGTGGTCGAGCTGGTGGACGACGAGATGGGCGATGATTACGCAAAACTCGGCGGCTTGACCAGCGAGGAGGACCTGAACGAGGGTGTGTTCCAGAGTGTGAAAAAGCGCCTGCCCTGGCTGATCGCCCTGCTGTTCCTCGGGATGCTGGTGTCCTCGGTGGTGGGTGCGTTTGAATCGGTGGTGGCGGTGCTGCCCATCGTCATCTGCTTCCAGTCCATGGTGCTGGATATGGCCGGCAATGTGGGCACCCAGTCGCTGGCTGTGACCATCCGTGTGCTGGTGGACGAGAACCTGACCACTGCCAAAAAGCTCCAGCTGCTCTGGAAGGAAATGCGGGTGGGCCTGACCAACGGTGCATTGCTGGCCGTGCTGGCGCTGGGCTTCCTGGGCTGCTACATCCACTTCTTCAAGGCCTACGCCTGGAGTGAAGCCTTCCTGCTCTCGGGCTGTGTGGGCGTATCTCTGGTCGTGGCCATGGTGATCTCCAGCCTGGTGGGCACGGTCATCCCCATGCTGTTCCATAAGATCCACATCGACCCCGCCGTGGCTTCCGGCCCGCTCATCACCACCATCAATGATCTGGTGGCTGTGGTGGTCTACTATGGCCTGGCCGCCGTTGTGCTGATCGATATGTTCCATTTGGGCTGAAATAGAGAAAGGCTGCTGCCGACAACTCCCTCAGTCACGGCTTCGCCGCGCCAGCTCCCTCTTGGAGGGAGCCTTGACGTAATGGCAATCTGTGAAAGCCTCCCTCATTGAGGGAGGTGGCATCGCGTGAGCGATGACGGAAGGAGTTTGGCAACAGCCTCTTTTTACTTATTCTGTATCCAATACCGCTGTGTCAGCGTTCCATCGGAGGAATCGAACTGCTCATCCTCCAGCACGCCGCCGTTGGCGCGGATGGTCTTTGCTGAGGCAACGTTGTAATGGTCGCAGCAGATGCGTACCTTTTCGATGCCTCGTTCTTTTGCCTTTTCCAGCGTCAGGCAAAGCATCTGGGTGGCGTAGCCGTTCTGCCGCTCCGAGGGGCGGACGCTGTACCCGATGTGCCCGCCGTAGGTCAGCAGGTAATCGTTGAGCCGGTGGCGCAGGTTGGTCATGCCCACCAGATGCTCATGCTCATCCAGAGCCAGATACTCCGTGGCGGGCACGAGACCGGCGGGGGTTGTGGCCGGGTCTTTCAGCTTGCGGAGTTGGGCCAGCCAGGCATCGAAGTCGGCATATTTGTCCAGAGCCGAGGTGCCGTCCATCCGGGAGTTGATGGCCAGAAATTCTTCCCGATAGGCCATTACCTGTTCCCGGTCGCCCTCATCCGGCTCCCGCAGGTGGATCTTCTGGGGTGAGGTGCGCCGGGTGGCGGTGCGGAAATCCGGAGCCTTCATCAGGCCGTGGCAGTTGCAGTAGAAGTAAAGCACACCTGCGCCCCGCAGGGAGAAGCGGGCAGAGGCATCTCCCTCGGGGTAGAGCTTGACCAGCTGCAGCTTATCGCCGGTGAGGTAGGCCAGAAACGAGATGTAATGGTTTTTCTCCATGGGGTGGTGCAGGGTGACGAAGAGCTCGTCCTCCACCCGCTCCACAGTCAGCTGATGATGCTCGTCGGCATCCTCGGCTTCGGCGATGTCCAGCGCAGGCAGGGTGATGCCGCAGCAGCTCACCACAGCCTGTCCGGTGGCGTGGAGCACATTGCCGCAGAGGGGGCAGACGTAGAGCTTGCTCCGCAGCAGGTTGGCTGCCCGGTTCCGGTTGATGATGGGTTCTCCCTGCATCAGCTCCAGCACGCTGACCCCCAGAGCCGCAGCCAGCGGTTCCAGCAGGGAGATATCGGGCAGACCCTTGGCGGTCTCCCACTTGGAAATGGTCTTGGCGCTGACAGAAAGCATTCCGGCAAGCTCTGCTTGGGTCAGGCCCTTGGCTTCCCGCAGCTGCCGGATGGTGCTGCCTGTGACGTATGTGTTCATAATGAATGAAACCTCTCAGTCTCGCGTTGCTCGACAGCGTACGGGTTGCGGCTCCCAGCATCCACTTCGCACAAAGTATTGTGCTCGTGTCTTGCTGGCCGCGGCCCCAACAACTCCTCCCTTCATCCGCCACTGGCGGCGGTCGTCGTCGTTGCCTAATAGGGGAGCCCTTGGCAAGTCGGGCAAGCGTAATTGCTGAACCAGAGTATACTATACAAAAAAACTCCACGCAACCTACGCTGCGTGGAGTTCGTGCTTTCAGGAATTATTCGGCCTCGGTCTCGTCTTCCTCGTCCGGGTCCAGCTCCATGGTGAACACGGCCTTTTTCAGCTTGCCGCAGCCCTGGGCCTTCAAGCCGGATTTGTACGGCTCCCCGGCCAGATAGAGGGCAAAGCGGCCCTCGCAGAGCATTCCAGCAATGCTGGTGCCGGCGGTGCCCACGGTGGTATCAGCGGCTTCGTCAGCGGGCCGGGTGGGGCTGAACTCCCCCAGGGACACTTCAAACAGCTCGCTGCCCTCGAGGTCGGTCTCAAGGGTCAGGTGGTTGTCGTGCCGGACAAAGGGGGCCTTGTCGCTGGCCTGCGGGGTCACGGTGCTCACCATGACCACAGCCTTGTCACCATCGATGCGGGTGCGCCCGGCGGACAGGTTGTTGATATCCCGCGCCATGATGAACTCGATGACGCTGTCCAGACTGCTGCACAGGCCCAGATAGTTGGGGAGATTGTTCAGGGTATCGTAGATCATGGATCAGTCCTCTTTCGGGTCGGTCAGAAGCTCCTTGATGCTGGGCACAACGCCGCCCAGATTTTGCAGCTCCGACGGAATGATGATCTTGGTGGCCTTGCCGTTGGCGACCTTGGCCAGTGCTTCCAGGCTGCGCAGAGCCAGCACCTTGTCGTTGGGCATGGCCTCGTTCAACAGGCGGATGGCATCGGCGTTGGCCTTCTGCACCGCGAGAATGGCCTGCGCCTCGCCCTCAGCTTCGAGAATGCGCTGCTGCTTGACGGCATCGGCACGGAGGATGGCGGCTTCCTTTTCGCCCTCGGCGGCGGTGATGGCGGCCTGCTTCTCACCGTCGGCCTTCAGGATGACAGCGCGCTTTTCGCGCTCTGCCTTCATCTGCTTCTCCATGGCTTCCTGGATCTCGCGCGGCGGGATGATGTTCTTGACCTCCACGCGGTTGACCTTGATGCCCCACTTGTCGGTGGCTTCATCGAGGATGGCCGTGATCTTGCCGTTGATGACATCGCGGCTGGTCAGGGTGTGATCCAACTCCATCTCACCGATGATGTTGCGCAGGGTGGTGGCGGAAAGGCTCTCGATGGCTGCGATGGGCTGGTTGACACCGTAGGTGTAGAGCTTGGCATCCATGACCTGGAAGAACACCACGGTGTCGATCTGCATGGTGACGTTATCGCGGGTGATCACAGGCTGGGGAGGGAAGTCTGCGACCTGCTCCTTCAGGCTGACCTTTTTGGCGATCCGCTCAATGAACGGGATCTTGACATGCAGGCCGGCCGACCAGGTGTCGGAGTAGCTGCCCAGACGCTCCACAACGTACACCATGGACTGGGGTACGATGACGATGTTGGTGACGATGATGAGCAGGATGACAAAGATGAGCGCGAGGATCACGAACAGCATGATAGGCATAGAGACGCTCCTTTTTTCAGTGGTTGATGGATTCGGTCAGGATGGGTTCCACGATGAGCAGGGTGCTGTGGATCTCGGTGACCCGGCAGGCCTGCCCGGGGGTCAGGGTATCGCCAGGGGTGGCGCAGCGGGCGCTCCAGTCCACGCCATCCAGCCGCACCCGGCCCGTCTGCTGGGCAGAAACGGGGGTCAGCACCCGGGCTTCCCGGCCAAGGGCGCGGTCACCGTTGGTGGGGGTGGGCTGCTTGTGCAGCCGTTTGGCCAGCGGCTTGAATGCCAGTAGGCAGACCGCGCTGACCGCAATGAACACCACCGCCTGCACCCGGAATGAGTGGGTGAACAGGCAGCAGAGCAGGGCTGCCGCGCTGCCTGCCGCAAACCAGACGGATACCATGCTGAAGGTCATGCCCTCCAGCGCCAGGAAACCGACGGCGGCAAGGAGCCAGAAAATGGGGTCAATGGACATCGAACATCCCTCCTTCTTCGTTTATTATATAACAAAGACATGGAAATGACAATATGTTGTTATTTAAGGGCGAGTGCTGCTTTGTCCAACCTCTCAGTCGCAGGCTTCGCCGCGTCAGCGAAGATGACGGAGAGGTTTAATCCGTCTCCTTATACATAATCATAGTAGCTGTGGTTCGGGTTATGCCCCACCTCTTCCACCACGATGGTGAAGCCCATGGGATTCACCTCAGTGCTCTTGCCGCTGGCAAGGGTCTCCACGATGATATGTTCGGTGCGGTTGACGATGATCTCCGCGGTCTCCACCTTGCCCACCCGCTGGTAGTGCAGGATACCGTCCTCGGCACGCAGGACCCGCAGCTGGCCGGTGCGGAAGGCCTCGCAGGTGTGGCGGAGCTGTGCCAGCTGTGCCAGCACGGGGCGCAGGCGCTGCTCGTGGGCATCCCACCGGAAGAAAGCCCGGTTGAAGGGGTCCCGGTAGCCCTGCATGGCAATCTCGTCGCCGTAGTACAGGCAGGGCACGCCCGGCAGGGTGTAGATGATGGCGTAGGCCATCCGCAGGCGGAGCAGGCCTTCCTCGTAGGCATCGCCGGTCACACAGCGGCCGCTCTGCCACGCGCGGCCCCGGCCATTGGCGGGCTCGTCAGCGATCACGGTCAGGGCGCGCTCGGTGTCGTGGGTGGAGAGGAAGTTCAGGGCGGTATCCATGGCGGGGGCAGGGTAGTGCTCGCAGATGGTCAGGATCTCCGTCATGGCCTGCTCGGCGGGCTTGCCCTTGACGAAATCCAGCACGGCGTTCTTGAAGGGGTAGTTCATCACGCTGTCCAGGCCCTTGCCCAGCAGATAGGTGCGGCGCTTATTGAAGCCGAACTTGGTGGTGGCATCCTCCCACACCTCGCCCAGCAGGAACTTTTCGGGGCTGACCCGCTTGACGGCGACGCGCACCTTCTCAATGAATTCGTCGGGCAGCTCGTCGGCTACATCCAGCCGGAAGCCTGCCGCGCCACGCCGCAGCCAGGTGTCGATGACACCGCCCGGGCCGGTGATGAACTCCACATAGGAGGGGGTCTCCTCGTCGACCTCGGGCAGGGTCTCAAAGCCCCACCAGCTGCGGTAACCGCCCTTGTACTGGGGGCCGAAATCGTACCAGCAGCGGTAAGGGGAGTTGGGGTCCCGGTACGCGCCGCCCTCGCCATAGCGGCCCTCGCGGTTGAAGTAGCGGCTGTCGGAGCCGGTGTGGCTGAACACGCCATCCAGCACGATGCCGATGCCGTACTTCTGGGCGGCGGTGCACAGTGCCTCAAAATCCTCGTTGGTGCCCAGCAGGGGGTCCACATTCAGGTAGTCGGCGGTGTTGTAGCGGTGGTTGGAGTGGGTCTCAAAGATGGGGTTGAGGTAGATGAAATCCACCCCCATCTCGTGCAGGTAAGGGAGCTTTTGCTGGATGCCCTTGAGGTCACCGCCGAAATAATCCTCATTCAGGTGGCCACCCACCTCGTTGGGCTGCCAGAAGGGCTCGGCGTGCTTGTCGGCCTGATAGATACGGTCGGCAAAGGGCATGGGCTTGTTCTCCACCCCTTCGCAGAAGCGGTCCGGGAAGATCTGATAGAACACCTTACCCTTGATGCTTTCGGGGGTCTCAAAGTCCTGCTCATAGACCGTGATCTGCCAGCTTTCGCCATCCTGCCAGCTGATCACGCCGCAGTTGTCGGGGCCGCGCACGATGCGGCGGAAGTCGGTGTAGAGGTCGAAGTAGTAGAAGTAGAGGCCCGGGGCATTCAGAGGCACTTCCACAGAAAAGTGGTTCTGCCTGGGGGTCTGGCCGTCGAAGTTCATCCGGTAGTAGACGGGAACATCGAACTTACCCTCTTTTTTCAGGACAAGGTGCGGGTCTACATAGCCCAGCTCCTCGGGGATGCAGAGCGACAGCCGGACAGTCTGCCCGGCGCGCACCGCACCAAAGGGCTGCTTGAAATAGGGGTCAAAACTGTTGAACAGACAAGACAAGTGGGGTCGTTCCTTTCTCAAAAAAAGCCCCGGTTCCGTAATGGCTCCGGGGCAGAGATATATTTGTGCTAAACCCTTCCGTCAATGCTTCGCATTGCCACCTCCCCTAGTAGGGGAGGCCTTGGCAGAACGGTGAAGTCTGTGCGTAAAGGAAAAACTGTAAAACTTCCCGTAACGCCAGAGGCCCCACTACTAGGGGGGCTGTCACCGTAGGTGACTGGGGGGTTAACCTTTCCAATTACTTCACAGCAGAAGCGTGCCAGATATCGCGGGCGTAATCCAGCACAGAACGGTCTGCGCTGAAGATGCCGCTGTTGGCGGTGTTCTTCAGGCTCATCTGTGCCCACTTCTCGCGGTCAGCATACAGGCGCTGCAGGTCGGCCTGAGCACGGCGGTAATCCTTGAAGTCGGCCATGACCATATAAGGATCGCTGGTGCGCAGGTTCTCGGTGACCTCGTGGAAGTCCTCGCCGTTCCAGCCGCGCTCCAGGAAGTTCAGAGCGGCATTTGCCACGTCATCGCCCATGATGAAGGCGCTGGGGTGGTAGCCCACCTGCTTGAGGTTGTTGACCTCGGGGGTCAGCATACCGAAGATCAGCTCGTTCTCCTTACCGGCGGCATCGGCGATCTCAACGTTTGCGCCGTCCAGCGTACCCAGCGTGATGGCACCGTTCAGCATGAACTTCATGTTGCCGGTACCGGAAGCCTCGGTGCCAGCCAGAGAGATCTGCTCAGAGACCTCGGCAGCGGGCATCAGGTGCTCGCTCAGGGAGACGCAGTACTCTTCCAGATAGACCACGCGCAGCTTGTCGCGCACGGCGGGATCATTGTTGATCAGGTCGCCCAGCTTGCAGATCATCCGGATCATCTGCTTGGCCATGTAGTAGCCGGGGGCAGCCTTTGCGCCGAAGATATAGGTCTTGGGGATGAAGTCAGCGTTGGGGTTCTCCTTCAGGTACAGGTACTGAGCGGCGATGTTCAGGGCGTTCAGGTGCTGACGCTTGTACTCGTGCATCCGCTTGACCTGGCAGTCGAAGATGGAGTTGGGGTCGATGACCTGGCCGGTGCTCTTCTCCAGATAGGCGGCAAAGTTCTTCTTATTGTTCAGCTTGATCTCGTTGATGCGCTTCAGCACGGTCTTGTCGTCCGCATACTTGTTCAGCTTGGAGAGGTTGGAAGCGTCGTGCTTGTACTCCTCGCCGATGGTCTCGTCCAGCAGCTTGCACAGCTCAGGGTTGGAGGCCAGCAGCCAGCGGCGGTAAGCGATGCCGTTGGTCACGTTCTTGAAAGCCTGGGGCTTGAACAGGTAGTAATCGTGGAACACGCTCTCCTTGATGATCTCGCTGTGCAGCTTGGACACGCCGTTGATGCTGTTGGCAGTGTAGGCGCAGATGTTTGCCATGCGGACCTGGTTGTCGCCGATCAGAGCCATGTAGTTGATCTTGCCCTCGTCGCCGGGGAATGCCTTCTCCAGCTCCTCGCGGGCACGGCGGTTCATCTCGACCACGATCTGGTAGATGCGGGGCAGGGTCATCTTGAAGATGTCCACATTCCACTTCTCCAGAGCCTCGGCCATAACGGTGTGGTTGGTGTAGGCAAAGACCTTCTGGCAGATCTCAAAGGCCTTATCCCAGTCAAAGCCGCACTCGTCCAGCAGGATGCGCATCATCTCGGGAATGGCCAGCGTGGGATGGGTGTCGTTCAGCTGGATGGCGACCTTGTCGGCCAGATTCTCCAGCGTGCCGTAGGTGGACAGGTGGTTCTGCACGATATCGCCGATGGATGCGGCAGAGAGGAAGTACTGCTGGCGCAGGCGCAGGATCTTGCCCTCAATGTGGTTGTCGTTGGGGTACAGCACCTTGGAGATCAGCTCGGCGCTGGCGTTCTTGCTCATGGCAGTGTTGTAGTTGCCCAGAGAGAAGCTGGACATATCAAAGTCAGGAGCCTTGGCCTGCCACAGGCGCAGCTTGGCAACGCCCTTGCCGTCGTAGCCCTGCACATACATGTCGGAGGGCACAGCCATAACGCTGTTGTAGTTGGTGTGCTGGATATAGTGGAAGCCGTGATCCCAGTTCTCGCGGATCTCGCCGTCAAAGCGGACCTCGATGGCCTGATCGGGGTGGCTCTTCAGCCAGACCTGACCGCCGGGCAGCCAGTTGTCAGCGCGCTCCTGCTGCCAGCCGTCCACGATCTTCTGCTTGAAGATGCCGTACTCGTACAGGATGGAGTAGCCGGTGCCGCAGATGCCGGTGGTGGCCATGCCGTCCAGATAGCAGGCAGCCAGACGGCCCAGACCGCCGTTGCCCAGGCCTGCATCGGGCTCTTCCTCAAAGATGCCCTCGATGTTGATGTCGGCATCAGCCAGCACCTTCTGGGCAACATCTTCCAGACCCAGGTTGAACAGGCTCACCTTCAGGCTGCGGCCCATCAGGAACTCCATGCAGAGGTAGTATACCTGCTTGGTACCGGTGCCAATGGCCTTGGACTGGAACTTCTTGTGGTTCTCACTCATCATCTGACGGCAGATCAGGGCAAGAGAGCGGTAGATCTGCTGCTTGGAAGCAACGCTCAGATCCACGCCGTACTCGCTGGTCAGCTTGTCCTGAAGAATTTTTGCAAATTCTTTTGTAGTCATAAGGAACTCCTATCCGCACACACACTTGTGCTGTTTTGAAATATCGCAACAGGGAACTTCTCCTCTTTCCCTCTCCCTGTTACCACAACAAGAACATTATAATCAGTTCTATTCGTAAATGCAAGGAAAAACGCCGATTTTTGCCGTAACTGACATTTTTGTCACAATCTTTCTGGTAAATATGCAAAAAATTCAAAAATAACACTTTCTCTTGGAGCGCATTTATATTATAATAAGAAGTGAACGGTTGTCCCGGCGGGGGCAAAAGCGTGCACCGGGGCAGGAAACTCGGCCACAAACTCCGCTCAGAGTAATTATTAGTGAGGATACGATGGTTAATAAAGTGAGAGTGACCATTGCGGGCGCGCCCTATGCGATCGCAACGACGGATTCCGAAAAGTATATCGCCTCTCTGGCCAAACGGCTGGATGAGGATATCACCAAGCTGCTGGATACCAACGAAAACCTTTCGGTGACCAAGGCGGCGGTGTTCTGCGCCATGGATTATCTGGACGAGTACAAAAAGAGCACCGGCAGCGCCGAGAATATGCGCAGCCAGATCCAGGATTATATTGCCGATGCTGCCAGGGCAAAGCTGGCTGAGGATAAGGTGAGAACGGAAAATGAAACGCTGCGGCGTGAAAACGATGCCCTGCGGGAGCAGCTGGCACGCCTGCAGGCCAAGCAGAAGGCCGACCGGGAAGCAAAGACGGAAGCGTGAATGGGGGCGCGGTGAGCGCGCCGGAACAAAGGGAGTATTATGCCAAAGATCGAGATCCTTGCCCCGGTGGGCAGTGAAGAGATGCTCCGTGCTGCGGTGTTCAGCGGTGCGGACGCGGTATATCTGGGCTTTTCGGGCTTCAATGCCCGGACAGGAGCCGGAAATTTTGATGCGGACAGCCTGAAGGAGGCAGTCCGGTTCTGCCACGCGCGGGGTGTCAAGGTGCACGTGGCACTGAACACCACCGTTTACGGCGGGGAGCTGGCCGCGCTGGCCGCTGCCGTGAAGGCTGTGGCCGAGAGCGGTGCGGATGCGGTCATCTGCCAGGATCTGGCGGTGGCACAGCTCATCGGGCGGATTGCCCCCGACCTGCCCCGCCACGGCTCCACCCAGATGAGCGTCCACACCCTGCAGGGCGCGCTGGAGCTGAAGGAGCTGGGCTTTACCCGGGTGGTGCTGGCCCGTGAGCTGAGCCTGCCCGAGGTGGAGCACATCACAAAGCACTGCGGCATCGAGACCGAGTGCTTTGTCCATGGCGCGCTTTGCATGTGTGTCAGCGGCCAGTGCTATATGTCTGCCTTCCTGGGCGGCCGCAGCGGCAACCGGGGCTCCTGCGCCGGGCCCTGCCGCCTGCCCTTTGAGGCAAACCCGCTGCCCGAGGGCAAGCCGGGCCGTCTGCACCACCTTTCTCTGAAGGATAACTCCGTCATCGACAAGCTGGATCGGATGCAGGCCGTTGGCGTGGCATCGGCCAAAATCGAGGGCCGCCTGCGCACGCCGGAGTATGTGGCGGCGGCGGTCAGTGCCTGTCTGGCAGGCCGCGAGGGCCGCGCCTACGACCGTGACCTGCTGAAAAATGCGTTCAGCCGCTCCGGCTTCACCTCCGGCTATCTGGATGGAAAGATCGATGGCACCATGTTCGGCGTGCGCAGTGAAGCCGATGCGGAGCTGACCAAAAAGACCCTGCCTGCCCTGCGCGAGCTTTACCGCCGCGAGCGCAGCCGGGTGCCGGTGCAGTTCAGGCTGGAGATCGAAGAGGGCGGCGAGAAGCTGACCGTGACCGACGCGGATGGCAACAAAGCCTTTGCCTACGGCGATGCGGAACCGCAGCCTGCCCGCACCGATCCCACCGAGAGCCTGCAGCGCAGCCTTTCCAAGACGGGCGGCACCCCCTTTGCGGTGGAAAAAATCGATGTGGAGATGGACGGCGGCCCCTGGTTCGTGCCGGGCAGTGCCGTGAACGAGCTGCGCAGGGATGCGCTGGAGGCCCTGCTGAAAAAGCGGGAGGTCCTGCGTCCCTGGCCGGTACACGAGGTGGAGCCGGATGCGCTGCCCCTGCGCACTCTGCCGCCCCGCCGCACCCTGCGCGCCCGCTTTGAAGCTTGGGAGCAGGTGCCGGAGCAGGCCCTGAGCGGGGTGGAGTATCTCATCCTGCCCATTGCCCAGGCCGACCGGGTGCCCCGGGAGTGGCGGGAGAAGACCCTTCTGGAGCTGCCGCGCGTGATGTTCGGCGCGCTGGAGGAGGACACCGCCCGCCGCATTGCCGCCACCCAGGATGCGGGTTTTGCGGGCTATGAGGTAAGCAACATCGCCCACCTGCGGCTCTGCCGTGGCCTGCCGATGACCGGCGGTTTCGGCCTGAACGTCACCAACCAGATGGCGGCGCAGTTCTACGCCGACCATGGCCTGAACAGTGTGCTCATCCTGCCCGAAGTCAAGGACAGCGATATCAGCACCATTGCCCCCACCCATAACGGCAAGCCTGTGCCCACCGGTGTGCTGGTCTATGGCCACATGCCGCTGATGGTCACCCGTGCCTGCCCGCTGCAGAACATCCATGACTGCGCCCACTGCAATAAAGCAGGGGAACTGACCGACCGCAAGGCCAAAAAGTTCCCGGTGCACTGCGGCATGGGCGTGCGGACGATCTATAACCCCGTACCTATTTATATGGGTGATAAGCCCGGTGCTCTGACTGTGGACTACGGCGTGGCCTACTTCACACTGGAATCCCGGGAAGAAGCTGCCGCCATTCTGGACAGCATCCGTGTCCACGCACCCTTTGAGGGAGAGTTTACAAGAGGACTTTATTTCAAGGGAACCAACTAAAGATGCAGTTTCCCCGGGCGGAAGCCGAGAGTTTCTCCGAGGACCGTCCGCTGGGGTGGGACCCTGCTGCCGCAGGCAGTAGGGCGGGCGATGGAATGGCCCGTTTCGTGTCCGAGGAGAAAGCTCCCGGAACACGCCCGAATATAACTTTAACAAGAGGTATACTATGGAACCGATCACCGTAAACTATAAAGTATTGGACCCCCGGGCCAAGGGGCCCGCCTATGCAACGCCGGGGGCAGCGGCGGCCGACCTGTGCGCCGTGCTGGATGAGCCCCTGACACTGGCCCCCATGCAGCGGGCGTTGGTGCCCACCGGCCTTGCCATCGAGCTGCCTGGCCCCCACGCTGTGGCGCTGGTCTATGCCCGCAGCGGCCTTTCCATCAAGCACGGCCTGTGCATGGCAAACGGCGTGGGTGTGGTGGACAGTGACTACCGCGGGGAACTGAAGGTGCCCATGATCAATCTGGGCACCGAGGCCTATACCATCCAGCCCGGTGAGCGTGTGGCACAGCTCTGCATTGCACCGGTGTATACCGCTGCCTTTGCTCAGGCGGCTGAACTGGGGGATACCCAGCGCGGCGCGGGCGGCTTTGGTTCAACGGGGAAGTGAAGCGTATGAAAGATCTGATCCTGGCTTCCCAGAGCCCTCGCCGGAAAGAGCTGTTGAGCCTGTACACGACGGATTTTACCGTCTGTGTCAGCGATTTTGACGAGGATGCCGTGACGGCGGATACCCCCGCCCGGCTGGTGGAACAGCTTGCCCGGGGCAAGTGCCTTGCTGTGGCCAAGGAACACCCCGGTGCCGTGGTGCTGGGCTGCGATACCGTGGTGGATGTGAACGGCGAGGTGTTCGGCAAGCCCCACAGCCCGGACGATGCCAGAAGGATGCTCCGTGCGCTGTCCGGCGCGACCCACTATGTGCACACCGGTGTCTGCGTTTCCGATGGCACCCGCACCGAGAGCTTTGTGGATACCTGCAAGGTCACCTTTTTCCCACTGAGCGAGGAGGAGATCGAGCGGTACGCCGCCACAGAGGAGCCCTACGATAAGGCCGGTGCCTACGCCATCCAGGGCCGCGCGGCGGTCTGGCTGGATGCCATTGAGGGGGATTATTACACCATTATGGGCCTGCCCGTCAGCCGGACGGTCCGCCTGCTTGAACAGTTCTGACAGTTTGTGCGGCGGAACGCACAGAAAAATGAAAAATACGGAAAAACTTGACAAAACGCTTGAGAAAACGTTGACTTGCGGCTATAATAGAAACGTGTTATTCTGCGATAGGCGGTCAAACCCTGTGGAGTTTGGGCTGCTGTGCGTTTTGGAATAGACCGGAAATACGAAGGAGAGCTTCATTATGAGTTTTTTGTCAAAGGACGTTGGCGTTGATCTGGGTACTGCCAATACCCTGGTTTACATGAAGGGCAAGGGCATCATCATGCGGGAACCCTCGGTCGTGGCTGTGGATACCAAGACCGATGAGGTGCGCTGCGTGGGTGCTGAGGCAAAGGCTGTCATCGGCCGTACCCCCGGCAGCATCGTGGCAGTCCGCCCCCTGAAGGATGGTGTCATCGCCGATTTCGATATCACGGCAAATATGCTGGAGAACTTCCTGAAAAAGGCCTGCGGCAACAGCATGTTCTCCCGCCCCCGCGTGGTCATCTGCATCCCCTCGGGCGTGACCGAGGTGGAGCGCCGCGCTGTGCGTGAGGCGACCCTCAAGGCCGGTGCCCGTCAGGTCTCCGTCATCGAGGAGCCTATGGCCGCTGCCATCGGCGCGGGCCTGCCCATCAGCGAGCCCACCGGCAGCATGATCGTGGACATCGGCGGCGGCACGGCGGAGATCGCCGTCATCTCGCTGGGCGGCATCGTGGCCTCCCGCAGCGTCCGGATGGCCGGTGATATGTTCGATCAGGCCATCATCGCTTTCATCAAGCGCAAGTATAACCTGCTCATCGGTGAGCGTACCGCCGAGCAGATCAAGATCGAGATCGGCTCGGCCTACCCCATGGACCCCGAGATGACCATGGAGATCAAGGGCCGCAACCTGGTGGACGGCCTGCCCAAGAACATCGTCGTCCACTCTGAGGATGTGCGCGAGGCCCTGCTGGAGTGCCTGGTCAAGATCACCAGCGCCATCAAGGAGACCCTGGAGCGCACCCCGCCTGAGCTGAGTGCCGATATCATCGACCACGGCATCACTCTGACCGGCGGCGGTGCCCTGCTGCGGGGCCTGGATCAGCTGATCCAGAGCGAGACCGGCATTGATGTCCATGTTGCGGAGGACCCGCTGGATTGCGTGGCCAAGGGTGCCGGTGCGGTGCTGGATCATGTGGATGTTCTGCACGACGTGCTGGACACCGATGGAGCTCATATGTAACGATGTAACAGAGGGTGCGGACGGCTCTGGGCTGTCCGCGCCCTTTTGCAATCGGAGGAAAACCCCTTGAAAGACTTTTTCGATACCTGGAAATTCAAGATCCTGGTGGGCATCGCGGTGTTTCTGGTGGGCATCATGGCCTACGCCGGTGCCAACGGCCGCCTGACTGCCGCTCCGCAGGAGCTGCTGAGCGTGGCGGCTGCTCCATTCCAGAAAGTGGCTGCTGTGGTCAGCGGCGGCGTGGCCTCCCTGTGGGAAAAGTACACCAGCATCGATGACGTGATGGCTGAGAACGAGACGCTCAAGGCCGAAAACGCCGAGCTGCGCCAGCAGATGGTGGATTACGACCGCGTCAAGGCCGAGAACCAGGCCTACAAGGCACTGGAAAGCATCCAGAGCCAGCGGCCAGAGATGAGCTATCTTTCCAGCTTTGTCATTGGCCGTGACCCGCTGGATTCCTTCTATGGCTTCACGCTGGACCGCGGCACGCTGGATGGCGTGGCCGTCAACGATGCCGTGGTCAGTGACCAGGGCTACCTGCTGGGCATGGTGGTGGAGGCTGAGCCCACCAGCTGCAAGGTGATGACCGTTCTTCACCCCAACTTCAACGCGGCGGGCGTGGTATCCCGCACCCGTGACAACGGCATCGTCACCGGCAGCTCCGAATATGCCGCCGATGGCCTGTGCGTGCTGACCAACCTTGCGCGCAACACCCTGACGGAGAAAAGCGACCAGGTGGTTACCACCGGGCTGGGCGGGGTGTTCCCGGCTGACCTGTTGGTGGGCGTGGTACAGGAACTGGTGCCCGAGGTCAGCGGCAAATCGACCATTGCCGTCATCAAACCCGGCACCGACCCCCGCACGGTGCGCCATGCGTTCATCATTACCAGTTTCTGAGGAGGGACCCTGATGGAATCACGCCGGAAACGCAGCCGGGGCCAGATCGTCAAATGGATCTGCTATGCGCTGCTGGGCCTTCTTTGTGCTGTTTTGCAGACCACGCCCGGGCTGTTCCAGTTCGGGGCGGCAAAGCCGCTCTGGCTGCTGCCGCTGGCGCTGGCGGTCGCCGTGTTCGAGGGCGAGTTCGCCGGGGCTGTCTTTGGGGCGGTCTGCGGCCTGATGTGGGACTGGCTGGCCGGGCGCACCGTGGGCATGCTGGCGTTGGAGCTGCTGCTGCTCTGCTTTGCCGTTTCGGCGGTGATGCAGCTCTACTTCAAGAATTCGGCCGCAAACTTTGCACTCATTGCGTCTGCTGCCGCCCTGCTGGTGCTCACGCTGGACTGGCTGTTTTTCTACTACATGCCCGGTTACAGCGGCGCGGCCAGCCGCTGGCTGTGGTTCGTGCTGCCCACGGCGGCGCTCTCGGTGCCCGTCTGCTTCCCTCTGTTCGGGGTCGTGCGCCGCATCCACGAAGAATTTAAGATCGACAACGGCGTGGTGTAACGCACCCCGCGCCGGAAGGAGAATCCATGAACCAAGAAGAACGGAAAACCGCCATCCGGCGGATGCGTGTTCTGGTTGCCGCCGCCTGCATCCTGATGCTGCTGTATGGGCTGCGGCTCATCTTTTTGCAGCTGGTCAACGGGGACGATTTCAAATCCCAGGCCACCAACACCACCGACTACAAGTTTACGGTCACGGCGGCACGCGGTGACATTGTGGACAGCCGGGGGGAGCGCATTGCTACCAGCGTCACGGGCTACAACGTGGTGCTCAACAAGCTGCTGATGGGAGACGAAGATCTGGACGGGATGCTCCAGAAGATCGTCGAGCTGCTGCGTGCCAACGGTGAGAGCTGGAACGATACTCTGCTCATCAGCCAGCCGGATGCAGCGGGCAATTATACCTTTACCGCCGAAGAGGGCAGCACCAAGGATCAGAAAGCCCTTGCCGCCATGAAGGACAATCTTGGTTTACAGCAGTATGCAACGGCCAATGATGTGATGGAGAAGCTGGTGGAGGACTATGACCTTGCCAGCTTTCCGCTGAGCTGGCAGCGCACGCTGGGCGGCATCCATTACGAGATGCAGCTGCAGGCGTTCTCCAATGTGAACAACTTTATCATGGCGGAAAACGTCAGCGAGGCCACCGTGGCGACCATCAAGGAGCACAGCCTCTCGCTGCCGGGTGTGGAGATCGTGGAAACGAGTACCCGCAGCTATGAGCAATCCACGGTGCTGCCCCATGTGCTGGGCCGGGTGGGCAAGATCACCGCTGAAAAGTGGAAGGTGACCGATGAAAACGGCCAGACCACCTACCCCCTGCGCGAAAAAGGCTATAACATGAACGACATCATCGGCATCTCGGGCCTGGAATCGGCCTATGAGGACGAACTGCGGGGCAAGGATGGCGTGGAGACCATCACCCGCAACTCCGATGGGGTCATTGTGGATACGGCCCTGACCACTGTGCCCGAGCCGGGCCACACCGTGCAGCTGACCATCGACAGCCGGTTCCAGAAGGCGGTGGACAAGGCACTGGCCGAGAACATCGACATGATCAACCGGGTCTACAACACCGGCAGCATGAAGGCTGCCGCCTGTGCCGCCGTGGTGCTGGATGTGAAGGACGGCAGTGTACTGGCCGCATCCAATTACCCCAGCTTTGACCAGAACCTGTATGCCACCCAGTACAGCGAGTACAGCGCGGACGAGAGCCTGCCCCTGTTCAACCGGGCGCTGCAGGGCCTGTACACCCCCGGCTCCACCTTCAAGCCTGCCGTGGCAGTGGCTGCGCTGGATTCCGGGCTCATCAACCAGTATTCCACGGTGTTCTGCAACGGCGTGTACACCTTTTATAAAGGGTACAGCCCCCGCTGCACCCGCCATGGCCACAGCGGCAACATCGATGTGGTCACGGCCATCAAGTGGAGCTGCAACGTATTCTTCTACGATGTGGGCCGCCGCCTGACCAGTGATGTTTATGATGCCTACGCCTATAAGCTGGGCCTTGGTCAGCGCACCGGCGTGGAGGTCAGTGAGGCTGTGGGCCACCTGACCTCCAAGAACGACTCCAACTATATGGAGTCGCTGGACGTTCAGGCAGCCATCGGTCAGGGCAACACGGTGGTCACGCCCATCCAGCTGGCCACCTATGCTGCAACGCTGGCCAACAACGGAACCCGCTACCGCACCCATTTTGTCAAGGCAATCCTGGATTCCAACACCGGCGAGGTGATCCGCGAGACCCAGCCCGAGGTGATGGATATCATCGAGGGCACCGGCAACACCTTTGAGCTGGTGCGGCAGGGGATGCGGCAGGTGCCCAGCACCATTACCAACAGCAAGATCAGCAGCTACCCCATTGCCATTGCCTGTAAGACCGGCTCCCCTCAGCGCAGCGAGACCTACGCCCCGGGCAAGCACTACCTGAACGCCATGATGGTGGCCTATCTGCCTGCCGATGACCCGCAGATCGCCATTGGCATTACCATTGAGTACGGCGGCTACGGTGCCCGAATCGGCGATCTGGTGGTGGACATTGCCAACGCCTACTTCGCCATGCAGGACGGCACCCTGAATGAGGATGGCACCATCGGCAAGCAGGAGACCGCCGCAGACAGCACCCCCGCTGACCAGACTGCCCCCGCCCAGACCGAAACCGGCACGGATACGGCCACAGATCCCGCCGCAGGCACCACGGATGCTGCTCAGGAGACCGCACCTGCCGGGCAGGATGCTTTAGACAATTGAAGAAGGATAAAACGCTGAAACACTGCTTTTGGTGAATTCTGGCGCTTTTTTCCGAAAAAAGTATGAAGTTTGTCTAAAAAACGGTTGTAAAAGAACGGAAACTGTGATACTATGATATATGCAAGAAAATGCCCACTGGCAAAACAAAGGAGAGGTTGACCGATGACGATTGCACTGATTGCGCATGACTCCAAAAAAGAGCTGATGGTTCAGTTCTGTACGGCGTATTGCCGGATTTTGAGCCAGCATAAATTGGTGGCTACGGGCACCACCGGCAAGCTGATCTCCGAGGCAACGGGTCTGCAGATCCAGCGCTTTCTGGCAGGTGTTCAGGGCGGTGATCAGCAGATCGCATCCCGCATTGCCTGCAATGAGGTCGATCTGCTCCTGTTCTTCCGCGATCCGATCAACGCAAAGCCCAGCGAGCCCAACGAGATGACCCTGCTGCGCCTGTGTGATGTGCATAACATCCCGCTGGCCACCAACATCGCCACCGCGGAGGTGCTCATCCACGGTCTGGAGCGTGGAGATCTGGATTGGCGGGATATCGTCCACCCGCAGAACTGAAAACTGGAATAAAGCACAAGCCCCCGCATGTTGGCCGGAAAACCAACGTGCGGGGGCTTTTTTGCATCCCTGTGATGGTTACAGGAACGTGACGGTTTCGGACAGAGGTTTGCGGGAGCTGTGGTTGGGCAGGGGACCTGCACCCTCGGCAGCGTGGCCCAGATCAAGGAGCATCACAATCTCCTCGTTTTCGGGCAGACCCAGCGCTTTTGCCAGCTTGTCCGGGTCAAAAAAGTTGACCCAGCAGCTGTCCACGCCGGCATTGGCAGCGCCCAGCAGCAGGTGGGTGGCCACGATGGCGGCATCCTCCATGCCGGAGTTCATCCGCTCGCCGGGGTAAGTAAAGGTGTGGTTCTTGTCATAGGCGACCACCAGACAAACGGGGGCACCGTAGCGGCAGGGAGTGGCAGCATCGATCTTTGCCAGCCCCTCTTCGGACTGAACAACGTAGATGCGCTGTTCCTGGGTGTTCTTGGCGGTGGGTGCCAGCCGACCGGCTTCCAGAATGGTGTGGAGTGCTGCAGCGTCTACCTTGCCTGCACCAAAATTTTTGCAGGAATACCGCTGTGCAATAAGCTGAGTGAATTCCATAACGATCTCCTCCTGACTTGGATTGGACGGAACAGAGCGCCGCTTGCGGGTGCTCTGTTATGCTGATTATACCACACTGCGCCGGTGGCGCAACCCTTAAAAGAGGTCCAGCATGTTGTCCAGATAGATCGCCTCCCGGACGTGGATCTGATACTCCGGCCGGGTCAGATAATAGAGCAGAAACTCCAGCACCAGCGCGCTGCCCAGCCCGCGCCCTTCCAGCTTGAAATTGGAAAAGCCCAACGGCAGATAGCGCTCCCGGATGTCCGCAGTGCCGATGAACCAGGGGTTTTCCATCGCCTTGGAAAAGCGGTAGCCCTCCTGCGCGCCGGGGGCGGTGCACCGATGTTCGCAGACCTCCCCCAGATTTTTGCGGCTGACGGCTTCGTAGCAGCGCCTGCGCTCGGTGCAGCCGAACCAGCAGCACTCGTTGCAGAGAAATTCTATCTTGTCCTTTTCGGGCTGGGAGAGTGCATTCAGGGCATCGAAGGCCTTGTTCAGCCGGAAGTCCGGTACGACATACCGGAACTCCGGCCGCCGGACCTCTGCCTGAAACGCCTGAAGATCCGTCAGGACCTTGGTGGTGGAGGATACGAGATAAAGCTCCGGGTAATGCTGCTGCAGGTAGTTCAAAAGCAGCTCGGAGTGAACGATGACCCCATTCTGCACAGTGCCCCGCTGGGCAAACTGCTGACACACTGCGTTGCATTTCCGGTCTGAGAGGTGCTCCGGGCGGAGCAGGGAATTGCTGAATGTGAGCCGGGCAGAGATGCCGTATTCCTGGGTCAGGGCCAGAACTTCGGCGGGGGAGTGCTCCCCGGCCTCCACGCGGCCCCCGCCCCAGATGCAGTCCGGCGGAGCGCCGTAGATGGAGCCAATCTCGCACCAGTCATAAAAATATTCCCGGTGCTCCCGGAACAGGGGCAGGAACAGGCGGTAGAGCTCGTAGAACTCGAACAGTCCGGGCAGGTGATAGCAGGCGGTGTATTTCATTCTCAGATTTCCTCGGTGTCAGAAGGTGCAGCGGTGATATCCCGGTAAAAGATCGCCCAGGCCGCTTCCTCGTAGGGGTGCAGAAAGAAAAAGCCGGCGCTCAGCGGGATGGACAGCAGGATCAGCGGAACAAGGACCGTATCCGCCGAGCGGGTGAAGGCAAAGACGAGAGAGAAACCAATCAGCATGGGCAGGGTGCAGAGCAGCTCCCAGCCCAGAAAGCTGAGATCGAGGCAGAACAGCCGCCACTTGTTGCCGTCCATGATGCGCCGGGATTCAGTGATGGCTTCGTTGGCCGTCAGGCCGGGGTGCTCGGCCATGATATAGGGGGTCATGGCATAGCTGTAGGCTTTTACCACGCCGGGGATGAACAGCAGCAGCGACCAGAGCGCCACATAAAGCCCCTGCAGGAAATTCATGCAGAAGCCGTCCCACAGGCGGTGCTTCTGGGAAGCGAGGTCGGAGAGGGCAGCGTCCCTGCCGTCTGCAAGGTTCAGGTTGAACCGGGCGTAGCCCAGCCGCACCGCACCGCCCACGATGACGGTGAACACTGCCCAGGCAAGGATGCAGATCACGAGAACCGCCAGCACGCCGCCGCTGCCGGTGGAAAACAGCCCGGCAAACCCCGGGGTGTCGCCGTTGGCGTTCTGGCTCATGTTGGAGATGACCCTGTCTGAGCTGCTCACGATGTTGGCGCTCAGCAAACTGGCGATCAGTCCGGCCAGAACAGCTGTCTTCCATCTGCCACGTAGGGCATCCAGCGCAAGGGCACGATAATCAGCAGAAAATTTCATAGAGCTTTCCTCCTGTCTGTAATGGAGATCGTTCGTTGAAAAACGGCAGCTGCCGTTTTATACAGGATACGTTTCAGCCTGCACAAAAATTGCATCCGGGACTTCTTTTGCAAAGGCTCATCCCCGGGCATCCTGCCGGGTGGTGCTGAAATATTCCTTGGGGGTCATGCCGTACTCCTTTTTAAAGGCGCGGAAAAAGTGGTTATAGCCCCCAAAGCCGCTGGTCTTGTACACCTCAGTGATGGGCAGGCCCTGCTCAATGAGGGCGCAGCAGCGGTCCAGCCGGGCCTTTACGATGTAGCGGTGCACGGTCTGGCCGGTCTGGCGTTTGAATTCCCGGGCAATATGCTCCCGGGAGACGAAAAACTCCTTTTCCAGACGTTCCAACGTCAGTTCCTCGGTGAGGTGCGCCTGAATAAACAGGAAAACCTCATCCAGCATCAGGTGGTGGCGGCTGACCGAAGCAGTGTGGAATTCGGCATGGATGCAGGCACGCAGCGCCAGCACCACGAACATCTGCAGGATGCCGTGTTCGAATGCCGCCGCGCCGAACTGGCTGCTCTCCTGGGGGAGCACCAGCAGCTTCCGGGCAAGATTTTTCAGCAGCATATAGATCTGGCTGTCCGGCCGGACAGCCACCTGCCGGAAGGGCACCACGTTGAAGCTTTTTTCAAAGTCAGTGTCCTCATCCGACAACTGCGCCAGCATCTGGGGAGACAACTGCACCCGGATGATCTCCAGCGGGCCGTAGGCTCCGGCATATTCCAGTCTGCCGCCCTGCCCGGGCTTGAGGATGATCAGATTCTGCTGCTGGGCGGGCAGCACCACCTCGCTGCACCGGAACACACCGCTGCCCCGCATGACCAGAA